>Ga0115005_10002456_pt1 | contig 14771 bp, 11 predicted proteins | sample ArcOceMetagenome_FD_87163 | JGI IMG/M metagenome (GOLD analysis project Ga0115005, IMG submission 87163) | Marine eukaryotic phytoplankton communities from Arctic Ocean - Arctic Ocean - Greenland ARC118M Metagenome | ecosystem: Environmental > Aquatic > Marine > Oceanic | place: Arctic Ocean... | reverse complement strand
GACGCTGGCGGTTTCATGAGGCACCGTAATTGGCTGGGGCATGTCTTTCGAATCACGGGTTGCCAGAGCCTCAATAATGGGCGGGAAATCGGTTCCGGCATTGGCAAAAAAATATGAAACATCATTTTTCTTAAGGGCAAAAAGTACAGCTTCTGCGCCGGTCTTTGGCGGTGTGTGATGGTTTTCCAATAATAATCTCCGTTTTCGGGGCTTACAACTCTCCAGCCAAAGCCAAATCTTATGTCTTGCTTTAGGCTCAATTCCCGTTAAGTTCCACACTAATCTCAAATAATGGGATTTACTGGCGCTTAGCGGTGCCTTAAACGGGAGGATAAAATGAAATACTTGACAAAATTGACAGTTTTGCGAGCTATAACTGGAGCCACCTTGAGCCTCGGATTAGCCACAGCGTCTTTGGCGCAAAATGTGGGGATTGCGACATCCAATCCAGGATCGCTATTCCACAGCATTGGCACAGCGGTTGCGAATGCTGCAAATAAACATGGGCTGAACACGACCATTCAACCCGCAACTAGCCCCAACCAATTCATTCCCTTCATCAACTCTGGTGGCATCGAGTTTGGCGTCGCAAACTTGCAAGAGGTCAGCTATGCGGTCACCGGTGATGGCTGGTGGAATGGCGTCTCAAACGAAAACCTCAGGATCGTGGGGCACTTGCAACCTTTGGTTGAGGCTATTTTTGTGAGGGCCGATAGCGACATCATGAAAGTCTCTGATTTGCGCGGCAAGTTGATGACCGACGGCTATACAGCGCAGAATACCATTCTGCCGCAATTGTCAGCCTTTTATGCAACGGCTGGAATGACCCGCGACGATGTTCAAAAAGTTTCGGTCGCTTCTGTTGTCGCCGGTGCTGCTGCCTTTATGGCGGGCGATACAGTTGGCTTCATTTTCGCCCACGGTGCCGGCAAGGTGCGCGAAGCGGATGCGGCGGTTGGCGGTCTTCGGGCTCTGACTGTTGAAAACAGCGATGCGGCTGCATTGGCTGCGGCAAAAGCCCATTGGCCCACAGCGTCATTCGTGCCCATGAAAGCGGGTTCTATGCCCGGTATTCTGGGAGATGGAACCTATATCGCTTTTCCACAAGTCGTATTCACCCATGCGGGTGTATCTGATGAGGTGGTCTATGAGATGGCCAAGGCCATGTATGAAAATGGTGACGTCATGAAAGATACTTTCAAACCGATGGGCGCCTTCAAGCCTGCGAATATGCGCCAAGATTCTGGCAACGCTAGCTTTCACTCCGGTGCGATCAAATTCTTTGAAGAGATGGGTTTGAAATAAATTATGGAGCTTCAAACTCCGACACCTGGAGAGGCCAGATCTGGCCTCTCCTCCTCGATTTGGCGGCCTTTAGCAAATACGCTTGCGGCTGCGATGACGCTTTTGTCTATCGGCTGGGCCATGAGCTTCCAGCGGGTATTGGGAATTGATTTATATCCTCAGCAATATTTTGCGGGGGTGCTGTTTTTCGTCCTGCCAATTGCTTATCTCACATTGCCAGCGCGTCGCGCGACAACGCGCATCAACGTTCCTTGGTATGATGTGGCGCTGGCTTTGATCTCAGCTGTCGTCTTGGGCTATATTGTGGCGGTCTACCCCCAGATTGTTTTGAAGATTTTTGCACGGACCATTGATGTTTGGCTGCCTGGTCTTTTGCTTTTGCTTTTGGTTTTAGAAGCGCTGCGACGCGCCACCGGATGGGCCCTTGTGCTGATCATAAGCTGTTTTTGTCTCTACGGTCTGTTTGGCGACGTGTTTCCCGGCAGAATGCAGGGACGTGCCCAATCTTGGGACTTATTGGTGGGATATCTGGCTGTGGATTCCAACGGAATTTTGGGCTTGCCGATGTCGATTGCTTCAACCGTTGTTATGGCCTTTATCTTTTTTGGTGTGCTGTTGGGTCTGACCGGGGGGTCAAAGTTTTTTACCGATGCGGCGATGATCGGAATGGGGCGCTACCGTGGTGGATCCATGAAAATAGCGGTTTTCGCCTCAGGACTATTTGGCTCCATTTCAGGCTCGGCCGTGGCTAATGTTGCAGGGACGGGCGTGGTGACCATCCCAATGATCAAGCGGGACGGCTATCCTGCCCATAAGGCCGCTGCGATTGAAGCGGTAGCCTCAACCGGAGGGCAGCTTATGCCTCCGGTGATGGGAGCCTCGGCATTTTTGATGGCAGAATTTCTGGCCATCCCCTACCAACAAATTGTTATGGCGGCGCTGTTGCCAGCCATTCTATATTACGCAGCCCTCTTTATTCAGGCGGATCTTGAAGCGGCAAAATTGAAAATTAAAGCTGTGCCAAAGTCACAAATACCGGCTGGACGTTTGGTGGCCACGGGTATGCATTTTGCCTTGGCTTTCGCATTGTTGATCTACCTGCTGTTTTGGGCGCGTTTTCAGCCGGAACGTGCCGCGCTCTGGGCCTCGGGCGCTTTGATATTGAGCGCTTACTTCTTTGGATATCGTGGTGAGAAACCCTCAGCACGGTTAATCTTAAGCAGTCTTGCTAAAACCGGCCATTCTGTAGTTGAGATCTTGCTGATTTCAGCAGCTTCTGGAATCGTGATCGGGATCCTGAATATCACTGGTCTTAGCTTCAATTTGACCTACGCGTTGGTTCAAGTTGGAGGAGATAACATCTTCTTGTTGCTTGGCTTGTCCGCCTTAGTTTGCATCATTTTGGGGATGGGTCTGCCAACATTGGGGGTCTATGTCTTGTTGGCAGCCCTTGTAGCTCCAGCTTTGATTGAGGTGGGTATCAACCCAATCGCGGCGCATCTCTATGTGCTGTATTTCGGAATGATGTCGATGATCACGCCGCCTATTGCCATGGCGGCCTTCGCTGCGGCTTCTATCGCCAAGGCGCCCTCGATGGCCACTGGATGGGCCGCGATGCGCTTTGGGTGGTCGGCCTATATCATCCCAATATTATTTGTCTTCTCACCCAGTCTCATTCTCATCGGAGAGCCTGGGCAAATCGCCTTGGCCATCGTCACGGCCTTTATTGGAATATGGCTGATTTCCTGCGCAATTTCGGGCTATTTCAGTGCGGCCCTACAACCATTGACCCGAGTATTATTTGCTCTGTCGGGAATGATGTGCTTGATCCCGCAGGAGGCTTTCTCGGGTGGGCTTTATACGGACCTGTTCGGCATCGCATTGGGCGGTGGGTTGATGTTCTTTGAATATAAAAAAGCAAAAACCGTGGTGGCTGGTGATGAAGATCAAGCCACATGACCAGTAGCTCAGGAAGTGGCGACCGTATTTTGGCCATCATTGATCTTTATACGCAAGAGCGGTCGGAATGGTTGCCCGAAGATATGATGCAGGCCTTGGGATATTCGCGCCCGACCCTCTATCGCTATCTGAAGTCGTTGAAAGATGCCGGATTTTTGGTCTCATTGCCGAACCGAGGATTTGCGCTTGGGCCGCGGGTGACAGAACTCGATTTTCTGATGCATCGCACAGATCGGTTGATTGATCTTGGCCGCCCTGCGATTAAAGACTTAGCGCGGCAATTTAGCTGTTCGGCTTTTATCACTCGCTGGTATGGCGAAAAACTGCTCTGCGTCACCTCTGAAGTCTCAGCCCCAAAGACCATTTCAAGCTATCCAAGAGGTCGGCCAATGCCGTTGGGTCGGGGCGCTATTTCGCATGTGATTATTGCCAATCTCCCAAAACTTCAGCGTGATGAATTGGTGGCTCGCTACTGCGACGAGTTTAAATGCGCTGGATGGGGAACATCTGAGGAAGAAATTCAGAATGACCTGCTCAAAGTTCGACGCAGGGGCTTTGCCGTCGCACGCGGTGAAGTCACAAAAGGAGTTATCGGTATCGCGGCTCCGATCCTTTCCGGCAAAGATTCGCCAGATGCTGCGCTTTGTCTGACCATCGAACAATCGCTTGTTGACGATGCTTTTCTCAAGACCATCTCAGCCTCGTTGTCACAGCATGCAAGGATGATTTCAATCGCCTTGAACTCGATCACTCCAAATCCAAGTTCAAAAAACGAATAATCGAAGAGGACTTAATCATGAAAAAAATCGATGCATTTAACCACATCTGGCCGAAACCGTTTTTTGACGCGCTGATTGGACATATTGGGGAAATGACCGACATCACTCTGCGCTCCGGTGCGGTCCCTATGATGACCGACCTTGATCGCCGGTTTGAGGTTATGGACATGTTTGGTTCGGAGTATTGCCAGATACTATCGCTAGCGTCGCCACCTTTTGAAAAATATGCAAATCCGGAATGGTCGCTCAAGCTGGCCACTATTGCCTCCGACAGCATGGCTGATCTTTGTCGACAATATTCTGATCGCTTTCCCGGGTTTATCGGCACAGCGGTTATGTCAAACCCGCAACAAATGGTTGAAGAGGCCCGCAGGAACATTGAAGACTTGGGCGCATTGGGGATGCAAATATTTACAAATGTGGCTGGAAAGCCGTTAGATTTGCCCGAGTTTGACCCATTCTTCGAATATATGGCCTCAACGGGCAAGCCAGTTTGGATGCACCCATCGCGCGGGGCGAATGTTCCTGATTATCTGACTGAGAAAAAATCCGAATATGAAATTTGGTGGACCTTTGGCTGGCCATATGAAACCTCCGTCGCCATGGCGCGCCTGGTATTTTCAGGCCATTTTGATCGGTTCAAGGGCTTGAAAGTCATCACTCACCACGCCGGCGGCATGATCCCATTTTTTGAGGGCCGGGTGGGCCCGGGCTGGGATCAAATGGGCGCCCGCACCACCGACAGTGATCTGTCGCAGGTGCGCAAAGCTCTTGAGCGGCCGCATCTTGAATATTTCAAAGATTTCTTTGCGGATACCGCTACATTCGGATCTCGCCGGGCCATTGAACACGCGATTGAGTTCTTTGGCGAAGACAATGTTGTGTTTGCTTCGGATGCACCCTTCGATCCCGAAGGTGGCCCAATGTATATTCGAGATACCATCAAGCTTTTGGACGAAATAGATATGTCGCAAGCCACCCGCCAGAAGATTTATCAAGACAACATTGTTCGTATGACCGGACTGAAGCTTTAGGGCCCAGGATATGACCATAGCACAACATTATATTGACGGGGCATTCATCGATGCGGATGGCCCGCTTGCCGATAGCGTAAATCCGGCGGATAACTCACTGTTGGGGCAATATCACCTGGGATCTGCCGCCCTTTGTGACGCGGCTTGTCAGGTGGCGCATAGAGTTTTTTTCACCAGTGGCTGGGCGGAAAATCCGAGGTTGCGGGCGCAAGTTTTGACCGAAATTGCTGATCAATTAGAAGCGGCCAAGCAGGATCTTGTGGAACTCATTATTGCCGAGAATGGCAAGCTGCGGGCTGAGGCCATAGGTGAGTTGGTGGGGTCTATTAGTGAAACTCGTTATTACGCTGGTTTGGCCCGCAATATCCGGGGCACAATGCAGGAGCTGGCGCCTGGTCAATTGTCGTTGTTTCATCGTGAAGCTGCGGGGGTTGCCGGCATCATTGTACCTTGGAACGCCCCGGTCACGCTTCTGATGCGCTCGCTTGCCCCGGCTTTGGCTGCTGGTTGTACCTGCGTTATCAAACCTGCGGCACAAACTCCTTTGATCCATGCGCGCGTGATGGCTTGCATTGCGGCGGTACCGTCTTTGCCTAAGGGGGTGATCAACTCTGTTAATGAAGACGGCATAAAAGTTGGGCGTGCCATGGTGTCCTCTCCCTTGATTGATGTGATCAGTTTCACAGGCTCCAGCGCCACTGGGCAGGCAATCATGGCGGCCGCTTCGACGACCCTCAAGCGGGTGGGTTTGGAGCTTGGAGGCAAAGCACCAGCGATAATTTTTGATGATGCTGATCTGGATTTGGCACAGCGTGAGTTAACCCCCGGCGCGTTATGTATGGCTGGGCAAATCTGCGTGGCGGCGGCACGGTTCTTGGTGCACAAGCCAATTGCCAAAGACTTCGAAGCGCGCATGAAGGAGGCGTTTGCAGCTGTACGCGTCGGGCCGGGCTCTGATCCGTCCAGCCAAATGGGCAGTCTCATTGATCTGCCCAATCGCGCGCGCATTGAGGCGTTGATCTCCCAGGCGGCCGATGAGGGGGAGCTGGTGCTGCGTGGCACGCCTCAGGGATCTGGTGCCTTCATTACGCCGAGCCTTTTTCGAATTGATGATGTGAACTCCTCATTGGTTCAAGACGAGTTATTCGGTCCGATTGTGAGTATTGAAACTTTTGAAGATGAGGCTGAAGCCGTCCACAAAGCTAATGCGACAAGCTATGGGTTGGCGGCATCTGTGTTCACAAATTCAAGTTCCAGAGCCTTGCGCGTCAGCCGTAAAATTAGATCTGGCACGGTCTGGGTGAATTCGCATTTGAGGCTGTTTGCGGAGGCGGAAACTGGTGGTTATGGCAAAAGTGGCCTTGGCAGATTGCATGGGTCTGAAGGGCTGAATGACTTTCTTGAAACCAAACATATTTTCCTAGAACCTGGAGTGCTTTAAGATAATGCTAAGCCCAAAACTCTATGACGTGATTATCAACGGTGGTGGCCCTGTAGGCGTCGGTCTTGCTATTGAATTGGGCCAACGTGGCCACCGGGTGGCTGTGGTGGAAAAACATTTGCAGCCCCAGCCCATTCCAAAGGGTCAGAATCTAACACAACGTAGTGTGGAGCACTTCAATGCTTGGGGCTGTGAGGCGGAATTGCGGTCAGCCTATGTTTTGCCTGAAGGGTCTGGGATCGGTGGCATGACCAGCTATGGCACACTGCTCAGCGGTTTGAATTATGATTGGCTCAACCGTGCTCGGGTGGCCAAGTTCTATTTTACAGCCAATGCACGCCTGCCCCAATACAGCACCGAAGCGGTTTTGCGGCAACGCGCTTCGTGCATTCCTGAGATTGACCTCTACTACGGTTACGAAGGAGTGGGTCTCAAACAATCTGATACGCATGTGAACTTTGAAATTATGAATCGCGAAAACCAGCAGCTCCACAACCTTGAGGGGCAATATTTGGTTGGAGCCGATGGCAGCAAATCGCTTGTACGCAGTCAGGCTAAGATCGACGAACAGGTTGCCCCCTATAATAAATTGATGGCATTGGTGGTGTTTCGCTCGACTGAATTGCATGACTTATTAAAAGTCTATCCGGGCAAAGCATTTTACAACGTGCTGCATCCAGATTTTAAAGGCTACTGGCAATTTTTTGGCCGGGTTGATCATGGTACCACATGGTTTTTCCATGCACCCGTTCCATTGGGTACGAAGGCGGATGCCCATGATTTTGTAGCCATGCTGCATAAGGCTGTAGGACAGGATTTTGGGCTGGAAATTGATTATGTCGGATTCTGGGATTTGCGGATCGCCTATAGCAAAGAATATCGCAAAAACCGCATTTTCGTGGCTGGCGATGCGGCGCATAGCCATCCTCCTTACGGCGGCTATGGTATCAATACTGGGTTTGAGGATGCCCGCAACTTGGGTTGGAAGTTGAGCGCTGTTTTGCAAGGTTGGGGAGGGGATGCTTTGTTGGATAGCTATGACAGCGAACGCCGCCCGGTATTTCAATCGACAGCGCGCGATTTTATTGAGAAATTCATTGATGAAGATCAAAGGTTCCTCGACAGCTTCACACCTGAGAGCACCTCAAATTTTGCTGAGCTTTGGCAGGATAGAAACAGTGGTGCCGATGAGGTTTTTGCTTTTGAGCCAAATTATCAAGGCTCGAGCGTCGTTCAAAAGGGTCCCGGTGAACCCTCCGCCATGGGCCACCATATTACCAAAGCCGAAGCTGGCCATCATCTGTCGCCGCAACCGCTACTTGGAGACATTACAATGTTTGAGGCTTTGGTTGCGGATTTTACCCTCCTGTGTGATAGATCCCATCCCCAAGCCGTTGCGAATTATGTGACTGCTGCAAGAGAGCTTAACATTCCTCTGACGGTCGTGGATAGTTTGAGCCCCGAGGCTGTTGCAGCCTATGAGACAGATCATATTTTGCTGCGTCCGGATCACTATATCGCGGTCACAGGATTAGACGTTGGGCCTACGGCGGCTCTGCGCCGGGCTGTGGGATTGGCCTGCTAGTCGCGCTTAACACTGATGGTGCTGCGACCTTCCTCTTGGAAGTCGCCCGCCCGTATAGAGAAAAAAGCAGAGGGTCTGTTAGGCTCTGTCAGACAAAACTACTTGAGATCGGATGAGCGACTTTCTAACTTCTTCTAATGACAAAAGGCTTTCCATTTCGCTACACCAAACCTGGCCCGGGGTTACTGAACCATTTTGTCTAAACACAGGCACAGAAAACCGGTTTGACCACTGCTCCGCACACCTCCATCGCTACTTAAGAGCACTCCGCCGTGCGGGCCTATGGACAAACTTAGTGCACCTCAACTGATGTACTTTCTCTCCGGCCAATGATGTAATTTTAGTCCGGCGTTGACAGGCGGTGATAGGCTCGTATTCGTGTTCCTTTACTGTAAACGGTGAGAGACACTTGGGCATTGCTGCCTCATGCATCATGCCCTGGGTAAAGTTATACTAGTGATTTGAATCTGCATAATATTTTAAAATCAAAAATTTTCAAAAGTTTAATTTAGAAAAAATTCAACCGAATCTCTTCCTAAACTCGAAAAATTGTATACAATTTAAATATAGGGTCTACGTATGCCACGATAAACCTATGGGGGGTTAACTTGAGCTCAAGACGGCTAAATCAACTTGAAAAGGCCCTGTTTGGCCTTAGATCCTTGATATTTGGTGGCGAGTTTAAGGTCGGCCAACGTCTACCCGAAATTGCTGTTTCTGAACAATTAGGGATCTCTCGCACGCCCCTGCGTCAAGCAATGGACCGTCTCATAGCCGAAGGATTGCTGGAACGCATATCAACCGGCGGTTGTCGTGTGGCGGTTTTTACTAAGGAAGACATCGCCGATGCCATCCAAATTCGAGGAGTTATAGAAGGCACGGTAGCGCGCATGGCCGCCGAACGTGGCGCCGATCCAGCCCTTATGATCCGTGCTAAAAAAATCCTTGCAAAGATTGATCATGCCCTGACCAGTAATACGGGCATCGACTTCGACGCTTATGTCAGCGGTAATCGTGAGTTTCACGATATCCTCGCACATCTGTCTGGCAGCACATTGATGATACGTGAGGCGGAACGGATGGCCCTGCTTCCACTGGCCTCCCCCTCTGCCTTCTTAAGTGATCAAGCGCTCATACCCGACTTCCAAGATTCCCTGCGGCACGCCCAAAGGCAGCACCGCACACTCTTGGAAGCCATCGAAAACCGTGAAGGGAGCCGCGCAGAAGCGGTGGCGCGAGAACATGCGCGCCTCGCATTGATGAACTTTAACTATCTTACCGAACAAAGACCCGCCTTGGCAAAACATGTGCCGGGGCTGGCTTTACTAACTGAAAAATAACGTCTTTGGAGAAGCCCTATGACAAGTCTAAGCATGATCATCAACCAACATAAAACCCCAGTAGAAATGCTGCGCAATTCTAAAATCGGGATGTATGTCTATCCTGTGGTGGCGCCTGAGTTTACCAATTGGCGTGACGAGCAAGCCGCATGGCGCAAATCAGCCGTGTTGTTTGACCAAACGCACCACATGGACGAGTTGATTGTGGAAGGCCCAGATGCCGAAGCTTTTCTAGCCTATGTGGGCATCAATGCCTTTGCAAATTTTGGCCTTAATCGTGCCAAGCACTTTGTCCCGGTAACCCCTGCTGGCCATGTCATCGGTGATATGATAATTTTTCGCGAACGCACTGACAAATTCATTTTGGTGGGCCGCGCCCCAACCGCAAACTGGGTGAAATTTCAAGCCGCAATTGGCAAATGGAAGGTACGCCTATTCCACGATCCACGCTCCAACAGCCGCCCAGATGGGGAACGCGTGATGCGCACTCATTACCGCTTCCAAATCCAAGGTCCAGATGCGCCAGCGATATTTGAAAAAATCAACGGTGGCCCTGTGCCTGACATTCCATTTTTCCATGTAGACTGGATCAATGTTGGCTCTAAGAAAGTTCAGTCTCTGCGCCACGGCATGGCCGGCGCGCCGGGTTTGGAAATTTGGGGGCCCTATGCGGATAAGCACTACATCCAATCTACCATCCAACAAGCCGCCCGCGATATTGGCGCGGATTTGGTGCAAGTGGGCAGCCGAGCTTATTCAACCAACACTTTGGAATCCGGCTGGATACCATCCCCTCTGCCTGGCATATACACCGGCGATGGGATGATGCAGCAATACCGTGATTGGCTGGGTGCTGACAGTTATGAAGCGGCAGGCTCCATCGGCGGTAGCTATGTGTCAGACGATATCTCCAACTATTATGTCAATCCATTTGAGCTTGGCTATGGCTTCTACATCGGTTGGAAAAAAGAGAGTTTTATCGGCAAGGAAACCTTGCTGAAGATGAAAGACGGTCCAAATCGTCAAAAGGTGACATTTGAATGGAACCGCGAAGATGTGTTGAAGGTTATTGCCAGCGGTTTGGAGCAGGGTACACCGTTCAAGTGGATAGATTTTCCACAACCAAACTATGCGTCCTCTTCGGCAGATATGATTATGCTAGGCGACAAAATGGTTGGGATGAGCATGTTCAACGGCTACAGCTACAATGAACGTTGCTTCTTGAGCTTGGGTGTTGTGGCCGCTGATGTTAACATTGGCGATGTGCTGATTATGAAATGGGGAGAGCCAGAAACCACGGGCAAAACCTCAACTGAGGCACATGTGCAAACCGAAATTAGGGTCCGAGTTTCCGCAACACCCTATGCACAGGATGCAAGAGAAAATTATGCAGATAGCTGGCGCACAAGCGCCAGTTAAGACCGAAGACCGGGTTCAACACGCCTAAATTAGTTGAACCCATTATCATCATCATTGTCGAACCTGGGAGGAAAAGACATGAAATTTACTAAAATTCTGGCCGCCTCGGCCATCACATTGGCGGCTTTGCCGGTCAGTGCCGAAGAACTCAGCTTTGCAAACTTTACCCCACCGTTTCATACCGTAAACGCCTCGGTTATTGAAAAGCTGAATACAGATCTTTCTGCAGCTACCGGTGGTGCTGTGACCGTACGCGGCTATCACGGCGGTGAATTGGGCGCGGGTCCAGTTGAGCAATATGTGCGTGTTGTACAAGGCGTGGCCGATATCGCTTGGGGCCTGCCGGGCTACACATCATCTCAGTTTGAAAAAACTATGATTGTCGAGCTTCCGGGCACTTTGAGTAACGCCGATGCAGGCTACAAAGCCATGTGGGATGCCTATAATGATCATCTGGCAGGCGAATTTCCGGGCACAATCCCAGTAGCGCTTTGGACTTCTGAGCCCAATGTCTTCATCATGAAAAATCACGTGATCCGCACGCCAGCCGACTTGGCAGGTCTCAAAGTTCGGGTTGCCGGTGCGACTGCGGCGGAAGTGGCTTCTGCATTGGGTGCAACACCGGTTCAAATGCCAATCAACCAAGTCTATAATGCCTTGCAGACTGGTTTGATTGACGGTGTGATTACCGGCTCTTCAACTTTGAATGACTTCAAACTTGACGAAGTTGCCAACAGCTACACCTTCGGAGCTAACCTTGGTCGTTTGTCCTTTTATGCGGTTATGGGTGAGGCCAAATACAACAGTCTTTCCGCAGATCAGCGCACAGCCTTGGACGGCGTGATCGGCATGGGGCTATCAAAAAGTGCAGAAGATGCATGGAATAAAACAGCCGTTGAAGGGGTTGCCGCTGCGCGCCTGCGTGACAACAACACATTCATCGACCTTAACGAAGCCCAAGCTGCTGCCTTTGCTGCAGTGATCGCTCCCGTCACAGGTGCCTATGTTAATGCAGTGGGTGGCCAAGCCGCTCAAGCTGCTATGCAGGCTGATTAATCATGGTCGCGCATCTGCGCATCTGGGCGGACAGGCTGATTGGTCTGTCCGCAAACATTGGCGCCCTTGGTTTGGTGGTTGAGGTTGCCGTGATTTTAGTGGATGTGATTGGCCGCGCTTATGGCGCGCCGCTCTACGGGTCTCAAGATCTGATCTCCATGTCGATGGTCATTTTGGTCTTTGGCGCCATGTCCATGTGTGACCGCCAAGGCGGGCATATTGCGGTCGACTTATTCGAGCCACGGTTTCCAGCCAGCATGAACCACATCATTGATATTTTAGCGGCGCTCTTAGGGGCTGTTGTATTCGCATTTATCGCCTACGCTATCATCGACAGCGCAAAGCTGAGCATCATGTTGAATCTCTCAACCAACCTTTTAAGGTTACCAAAAGCTTGGTTCCAATGGGGCTTGGCTGGGTTTTCGATCATGACAAGTCTTGGCATGCTGCTGCGTGCCATCGAAATGGCCATCACCCGGCGCGACATTCGCACCGAAAAGGGACAGATTATATGAGTGTAGAAGCCATTGGCTTTACCGGCATCGCCGCCTTGCTGTCTCTTCTGGTACTGCGCGTGCCGGTGGCGTTTGCCATGTTTTTAGTGGGCTTTATTGGCATTTGGGTTTTGAACGGCTGGAATGGCGCCATGGGTCTGTTGTCGTCGGAAACCTTCACGCTCGCCTCTAGCAGCGAGCTAGTCGTCGTGCCTTTGTTCATTCTGATGGGCAATGTCGCCTCGGCCACAGGCATGAGCCGGCAGCTCTACAATGCCGCCTATGCCATCATTGGCCATATCCGGGGTGGTTTAGCTTCTGCAACCTTGCTGGGCTGCGGTGGTTTTGCGGCGCTGTCAGGTTCTTCTGTAGCCTCTGCCTTGACCATGGGCAAAGTCTCCCTGTCGGAGATGGACCGTTTTAAATATGATCCACGCCTGTCAACCGGCGTGGTCGCGGCAGGTGGCACTTTGGGCATTTTGATTCCCCCATCGACCGGTTTTGTGCTTTTTGCGATTTTGCCCGAACAATCAATCGGCCGCCTGTTTTTGGCAGGCGTGTTCCCCGGTATTCTTTTGCTGACAATTTTCATACTCACCGTCACCATCATCTGTTGGTTTCGTCCCGAAGCAGGCCCCCCGGGTCCGCGCACCTCATTGCGCCAAAAGCTCACAGCACTCACCGGAGCCCTGCCCATCCTTCTGGTAATCACCATCACCATCGGCGGCATATATGGCGGATTGTTTTCGCCCGTTGAGGCAGCAGGCGTGGGCGCTGCTTTTGTCATTCTCTACGGCGTTATCACCCGTAGTTTATCACTCAAGGCCTTCTGGCAAGCGGCCAGAGAGTCGGTGATCACCACGGCCACGGTCATGCTGATCTTAATCGCAGCCCATATGATTAATCCCTTCTTAGCGCTCAGTCATGTGCCGAGCTATGTGGGCGAAACTCTTGTGGCGTTGCAAATCCCAGTTCTGGCCACCCTCGCCCTGATGCTTTTGGTCTATCTGGTCTTGGGGTGTTTTCTGGAAGGATTTGCCATGCTGGTGCTGACCTTGCCAATCTTCTTTCCAGTAGTTTTGCAACTCGGCATCGACCCAATTTGGTTTGGGGTATTGGTGGTGCTGACCTTGGAAATGGGGCTGATTTCGCCGCCAGTTGGGATCAATGTATTTATTGTTAAATCGGTGGCGCCTCAGGTGGCCTTGGCAGATATTTTCCGCGGCGTTATCCCATTTTGGTTCGCGATGCTGGTAACTTTGGGCATTTTGATTACCTTTCCACAGATTTCGCTGTTGCTTCCAAATACAATGTTCAACTAAACACGGAGCTTGCCATGCCTGCCCCTACCGACACCCGCCTGGTAGTCATATCCAGCCCGCGCCACCTGCGCATCGTCTCTTTCATCCTCGCGGCATGGTATCATGACTGACGTCGCGCATTTGGGCCATGTGGAGCTTTACACCAATCAATTTGACGCCAGTTTAGATTTTTTCACCCGTGTCTACGGGCTGACAGTCACCGAACGGGATGACAGCAGCGCCTATTTGCGGGCTTTTGATGATTATGAGCACCACAGCCTTAAACTGACACGACACCACAGCACTGGCGTGGCTCATATCGCCTACCGCGCTTCCTCAGAGCAAGCCCTGCTCATCCGCACTGCCAAGATCGAGGCCAGCGGATATGAGGTGATTGGTTGGGTTGATGGCGATGCAGGCCATGGCCGTGCTTTTCGCTTTAAAGACCCCTTTGACCATACCTTTGAACTCTATTGGAACACGCAGCGCTATATCGCGCCGGATGCAGAAAAACCCGCGCTCAAAAACATCGCACAACGCTACCACGGCCAAGGCGCCTGCCCCCGGCGTCTGGACCATGTGAACTTATTGGCCACAGATGTGGCTGAATTTCGAAGGTTTATGGAAACATGTATTGGCAGCCGCGTCACTGAAATGATCCAACTCGACAATGGCCGCATTGGCGGATGCTGGTTTACTGTAAACAATAAGACTTATGATTTGGCCTGCACCGAAGAGCACGGCTCTGTTGACGGGCGGTTTCATCACCTGACCTACGTTACAGATCAACGCGAAGACATCCTTCGGGCGGCAGATATTTTTCTTGAAAACGGGGTTCACATCGAAACTGGCCCCCATAAGCATGCCATCCAAGGCACTTTTTTCCTTTATGTGTGGGAGCCTGCGGGTAATCGAATTGAACTGGCAAACTCCGGCGCAAGGTTGATCCTGGCACCCGATTGGGAACCGGTGGTTTGGACTGAGACAGAACGCAAAAAGGGCCAAGCCTGGGGCTTGAAAACCATAGACACCTTTCACACCCATGGCACACCGCCGGT
>Ga0115005_10002448_pt1 | contig 14796 bp, 1 predicted proteins | sample ArcOceMetagenome_FD_87163 | JGI IMG/M metagenome (GOLD analysis project Ga0115005, IMG submission 87163) | Marine eukaryotic phytoplankton communities from Arctic Ocean - Arctic Ocean - Greenland ARC118M Metagenome | ecosystem: Environmental > Aquatic > Marine > Oceanic | place: Arctic Ocean... | reverse complement strand
GCCGGCCTTGACCCAGTCAGAGCCGGCAGCGCTAATTGTTGCAGATAAGTTTGAGGATGGAGAGTCTCGTGCCATGCACCCGACTCTAGATGAGGCGTCTCGTGCGATGCACCCGACTATGGATAAAGCGGTGAAGTTTTGTGAACGATGCTGGCTCTGTGACGAGCAATTGAGTATTGAAGAGGAGGATGAGTCGCAGTCCTGTGCTGAGCACTCGACTATAGAAAATAAAGATGAAGTGGGATCTAGTGCAGCGCACTCGATTAAAGCGGATGATGAGAGCTTAGGTTCGGGACCTAACCTGGGGACAGATTGGATTTCGGTCAGTACCGACCGGGAATACCTTGTCCAACGGATTTTTCGGATCAAAGAAGGCATCAAGAACAGAGATGAGACGTGGGCCAGCGGGAGTTACTCTATACCCCAGCTGGAGCGCCGCGTTGCCGAATTGACGATAGGAGGAGACTTGGGCGCTAACCCGAGTCAGCAACTGGAGGTTGGCAAACAGCTAGCCGCAGCAGTTGGAGTTGAACCGTTCAATCCTACAGGCCTCGGATCGTCTGACGACGAAGAGAGCCCAGTGGAGGCGGCAGATGGAGCTGGTGGTCTGTTAGCAGCACCCAGCGAATCTTCGCGAATCTGTACCCTGGGTCGCTCCCGGAAGGCAGAGGAAGAGATGGTGGTAGGCCGAATTACGGTGGTGGATTCGCCGGCTGGTGAAGCTAGCATGTCATTACCCATTCCCATCCTACCACGGGATGTATCGATGTCAGAAAGAGTTGGTCAGCATGGTGGCCGCAGGATCACCTTCGCTGAGACACTGAGCACGCCGCCGGGTACTACCGATGTACCTGGGCCAACGGCGCGAGAGGTTAGCAGCAGCGTACAGCTCCTGTTTGCGAACCCTAGTGGCCACGTCTATGGCACGCTGGGGGGTAGACGATACGAGTCGGGAGGACTGATCGGCCTCAGCAGTGAGGAAGGTGAGTCGCCTTGCGACACCGGTCTGCGAGTCTACCGTGAGCTAATCGTAGCTCACAAAGGTATTCGGCAGGCGGTTCATAGGGCTCTCTCTACGGGAGCCATGAAGAGTTGCAGTTATATTGATGCGGTGGGCTTTCGTCATACCTCCACTACGTACTTAGTAGCGTTGGGAGATGCGGCCGCACACGCCTTACAGATACAGCCGGGTGAACAGCCGCGCCTCGAGCGACTGTATACCGGAGAATTCAGAGCATTAGAGATGCCCACGACGCGCTGGTTCAGCAGTGCTGAACAGCTGGCTCGGCTCATTGCCCGAGACCAGTTCATGTCAGCCGAGGCCAGAGCTATGTCCAGCATGACCGTTGCGGTCAGCAAGGATGGGGGATGGGCGCCTGCCAACGGCACTCCTCCCACAGGCCCTCTGTGGAACCCAGCTGCCAAGCGGCTGGCTAAACAGATCTCGACGGTTGGGAAGGTTGAGGTGAAGGGTAAGGCTGAAGCGACGTATTCGCCACGCCATATCGAACGCCTATTGAAGGTTGCGACAGAGCGAGCCATCCGCAACGGCTCCCGGTGCATATCCGCGAGAGACGTGACGGAGGCTGCCGCTCAGATCCGCCGCTACGAGAGAGATGGACCCCGACCTAAACCAGTCGATCCATCCCCCGTGCATGAGGAGGAGCTGAGCAGTTTGTTGAGCGAGTTGAAAACATGGGTGACGGAGCTGGTCAGGAAGACCGGTTGCCGAAGACCGTTGGTACTCGTAGCGTTCGAAGCCAGCGCCATAGTAGCGCGCGCGTTTCGAGACGCAGGTTGTGACGTAGTCACTTGTGACCTAGTCCCGAGTGAAGACCGGACGATTCCCCACTTTGAGGGTGACCTATCTCATATTCAAGACCTTGGGTTTGATTTAGTAATCACTCATCCCCCGTGTAAGTATCTTACTAACGCGGGAGTTACGTGGTTGGATGAGCCTGGACGCCTACAGCGTATGGAGGACGCAGCGCGCCTCTTCGTGAGGGCCTTCGCCGCCAGAGCTCCGTTTGTGGCGCAAGAGAACCCGCGCATGCATGCCCGAGCTCGAGCTGCAATAGGAGGATTGAAAGCAGATATGGTTGTTCACCCGTGGGAACACGGCCACAACGATACTAAAGCAGCTAACTTCTTCACTAGGGGTGGCCTTCCAGAGGTCAAACCTACGTGCGTAATTGAAGGGCGGACTCATCGCCTTACTCAGCTCCCGCAGACTGAGTACAGGAGTGAGGATCGCGCTCGCAGCTACATAGGCGTAGCAGCCGGTATGGCCCTGAGTTGGGTACCTGCCGTCATGCGCCACGTACTGGTGAACCATACACCATCTACGGGGAGCCAGAAGTTGAAGAAGAATCGACGCTCGTGGGAGTCAGCTATGACGAAGACGATAGGAGATAGAAGTTTGTGGGAGTTGGATGCTGCGACGAGAGCTGTGTCTTCCATGGCTCGAGAAGCCATGGACTGCTCTGCGGTGCCAGTGACCCCCCGTATGATGGTCACTCGAGCCGAGTGCTCATTGAAGACGACGACGTTTGCAGCCAGCCGCGAGAGTGATTCTCGGGCTGTGAAGGATACGCATGGTGATAAGATCACGATGGTGTGTGGCGAGCCGACCAATGGATCGTCCACCCTCCGATTCGTACGCGGGAGACCAGATGAGCCTGACTTGGGGCCGCTGAGTCCCGCGAAGCCTCCAATCCCTCACGACCGCCTAGGTCACTGTGTAGGAGTCGGAAAGGATCAGGAGGGCATCTATGCAATCCCCTTCCACTATCCCAGTCGACCGGATTGGAAGGAGCGAAGCGTTGATGAAATTGAAAGAGGATTGATGTCTGTCGAGTCGCGTGTACTCAGGAGACCATGCCTCTGTGGCGAAGGCTTCACTTACCCAGTCGGTAACGTGATTCCCAAGGGCGCAGACGCATCTCTACACCCCCGCTGCAGACGAGAGTCCTGTGAGCGAGAGGTAGCTGGCTTTATGGCCCGCGAGCAGCAGAGCATCGCGTGGATGTCTGCACCAGCCGGAGTGGTTCGCTCGAGCCCCGCTCCGCTGGTGAACACCATGCACAACGTTGATGATGAAGAAGAGTCGGAAGGAAAAGATGAAGTAGAGGAGGAGGGTGCTGGTGGCGAACTCACGAGTCCCATCCGCCGTCTCCGACTTGCGAAGGGCAAGTGGTTGGTCTGGGCGCCAACCCGAGCCTGCTTCACTGATCCTATGTACCGGTGGACCCCTCTCGGAGTGACGGTTGCCGCTAAGCTCCGTCAGCACTTGAGAGAAATGTACGGCCAGCTTAACGGTATACCGGAAGCAGCGCAAGACGTTAGCTGCCTCACTATGGAGAGCAGTGGCATCTACGTGTGCCGTGAAGGAGTTGAGGAGGCGGCTCATATGGAGGCGGCTTCGAGCAGTGACGAAAGGGTAGGCATGTCCCCGCTGTCTGACAAACTGTCAGCCATCGGAGATGTGTATGCTGAGAAGGTAGAATCGAGGGACGGCACATTCAGGGAACCCCTGACTGCGCTTCCAGGCGAGCCGTGCCCCGGCTGCGGTAAGGTCCGCGAAGGGCAGGGTAAGCTGCAATGCACGCGAGGGCTCGGAGCTAAGAGATGCTGCGCGCCGAAGAAGGAGCGGAAGGGTCCAAGTGAAGGACCGTACGGAGAGAGAGAGCCTCTGAAGTATCGGGTGCGACAGACCGCCGAGCAGCGGGTACCTTATACCGGCCACACCCTCCAGCTGTATGCTGAAGGGAAGATGGTGATGGATGCCTCCGGCTCGTACCTAGCTACGGGCCCTGATATTCGTCCTGAGACAGAGCGCAGCTGGTTCCGTGACGGCATGGACCTGCAGGCACCCCAGGGGTGGCCTCGCGGGGTAGCTTACGGCAAGGTCCAGTCGCAAAAGTTGGCAGCAGAGCTGCGAGGCCGCACCTACCCGTCGAGTAGACGCGAAGGCGAGGATTCAGAGTCTGATGGTAACATATCACCATCTCACGATGCGCCCCGTAAGGTGGCCTCCGTGTCGGTTAGCTCAGTGCGCCGCACATTGAAGTTTGCAGAAGGAGCGACTCTAACTCGCCTTCACCGGCGAGAAGAGGGTAGGGTGCAGGCAGAGCCGGACACCAAGGTGGCCAGCCGAGCTGTGGTGCTTGTCTTAGCTCATGGAGACCGAGTCCTGGTCTCAAGAGCTGGAGATGGCACTGTAACGTTGCCTACCGCTAAGTGGAGACTGTCGGAGGTAGAGGCGGCATCAGCTCTGATGCGCGCGTCAGCCTCTATGTTTGAGGCACCTACGTCAGTACACCGGAAGGTTTTGGACGCTGAGAGTAAGCCGTCGGCCTTTCAGGTTGGGGAGTCGGTCACGTATTACCACGCGTGCCATCTCACCCGAGAGGAAGCTTCATCCATGCGTCTGGCAGAATCCCTGCTCGAGGCCCAGTGTGAAGAGGATCAGACGAATCTACTCTTCCTTCCTTCCTGTTCAGTGTTTGATCAGCTCTACCAGACTGATCTCGCTGAGCACGGAGAAGAGAAGAGGAAAGCACGTTTGGCAGCGTGGGGTCAGGCCCTAGACTCGTCTAGGCCTGAGTGCAAGCTCGGAGCTGCGTCAGCAGCCTGCGTGTTGAGAGACTGGTGTCGAAGCAGTGGAGAGAAGGAGGTTCGACAGGTTGGAGATCTCGTCGCTGTGACTTGCTCCGGGGCAGCGTACCCGACCAGAGCGATTCCAATCGAGATGGAGCTGCCCACCCGAGCGAGCGAGCGAGCTCTCCCGTGTGTGCAGAATGAATGGTCGAAGGTGGTTGGCTCTCCCGTAAAGAGGCCGTCCGCCGTACGGGGCTTGTCAGATCGACACGCCGCTGTGCTAACCGATGGTAGAGGAGTGTTCATTCACGACTCTACACTACCGTCTTCGCCCGTGCTACCGTCCGATCAAGGCGGGGAGCAGGTGGCTAGGAGAGCATTGAAGGAAGCATTACAGGTATACGCAGGGCGAGAAGGGTGTGCAGAGCTGGCCGAGGTGCTCACAGCATCACGGTTTGATTACTCGTTCACACGGATGGGCACACGCTACCATGTAGCGCTCATACCAACCTTGAGCAGTTTCCCAGGCCTCGATCTCTCCAGTCTTGGAAGGAACGGGGACGATGAGAAACTGGCTACCCTACATAAGCAGATCGATGTGCTTGCACTAGATCGCCTTTCGCTGATCTTTGACCGAGAGGCAAGGGTCAGAACTAAGGCACCGCAGAGCTCTGAGCAAGCTATAAGCTTGATCGAGGGTGCCAATCCCGACGATCAAGTCTTGGTGGGGGGTATTGAGGAGAGCCAGAGCGTGCGCAAGCCTGATTCTGACCTACTTACCCAAAATGCTCTCGACTCATGGGCTGAAGATGATGTTGATGATACGCCGGCGCTTCTGAGTTCTACATGTGCGTACATGCGCGACGTGGTAGTGTGTCAGGGGTCAAAGAACGGTAAGGACCGTGGCAAGCAGTACAGAGTACATGCCGCAGCCTGTAAAGTTCCCGGCATGGCGGATACTGGTGCGTTCACATCAGTTATCACCGACGGAATGATCCAGACTCTTCCTCCAGACGCAGTTCTAGAGTGGGAAGCTAGACCGCCCCGTTGTATGACGGACAGTGATGCTAGAGGAGTGGGCGGTGTTAGGCTAGTCATCCTAGGCTACGCTATTATCGTCTTTTACCTGGGAGGTAAGCTCTTTAGACATCGCTTTATGGTGGTGGAAGGTGACCCTATTTTCATCCTTGGCAACGACTTCTTAGGGAAGTGCAAGGCGAAAGTGGTCAGTTCCACCGACGAAGGATCGGGAGCCGTACAGCTCTACCACCAGAAGACAGAATCGTGGGTTACAGTAGGGTTGATGCCAAACCCTGAGCCTAGTGCTCCTAGACTGAGACCGCGTGTCGGCTTGGTGGACCGTCCAGCAGAGACGGAGCCGGATACGGACTACACAGATGTGTCAGATGCTGAAGTTGAGAAGCCGTGTGCTAGTGAGGCAGCCGCGGGTGAAGCGAGTACAGAGACTGTTCCGACAGACGCGCCACGGTCGAAGAGTCCGTTGGAGCAGCTGGTAAGCAAGGAGCACCTCCTCTTTGCATCGCGACCTTTTAAGGTCCCGGGACGCACGGAGCGCACGCTGCGCGTACGTCTACCGAAAGCATTGGCAGAGTCGACGGAGGATCTGATGATCTCTCCGTTGCCTGACAGAGTTGGCCTCGAGGGTACTAAGTTACGCATAGCTTATAGTATCACGCGAGCAGATAAGGGTCACGCTTTCATTAAAGCAGTGAACCCGCTCAGGAAGGACATCTACACGGCAGAGTTGACCCCGCTGGGAAGGGTAGAGGTGGATCACTATGTGCTGCGAGAGCGACAGCCTACTGATTCCCCTACCTCCGCTTGGGACGCACTGACTGAGCTGGAGAGAGAGCAACTTCTCAAGGCTACGGTTGATGAGAAGGCAGGGTTGAGTGAAGAGCAGCGACAAGCCGCGTACGAGCTGTTAGCTCGTAGGGTTGGAGCATTTGCTATGGATCCTAATAAGCCGAATCGTACTCACCTTCTCGAGGTGGAGATCGACTTGATCCCTGGTGCTAGGCCGCATAGGCATGCGCCCTCTCGCCACGGTCCGGAAGGACACCGCATTACAGATGCGGCAGTGGGAGAGATGTTGGCGAACGGCACCATTCGACGGGGCACCGGACCGTGGGCTAGCCGCACAGTTCTGGTTGCTAAGAAGACAGGAGAAGCGAGGTTTTGTGTTGACTTAAGAGATCTCAACTCGAAAATGGTAGTGCAGGACACTCCTCTTCCGAGATGTGATGATTCTATTGAGCGGTTGGCCGGAGCGCCTTGGGATGAGCATTCCCCGGGTAAGCCGCCTACTGGGCGCAAGTTCAAGATGTTTCACACGCTTGACTTGGCAGCTGGCTTCTGGTGCCTCCCCATCAAAGAGGAGCACAAGGAGCGTACAGGGTTCGTGACCGAGCGAGGAAAGTTTGAGTGGAACTTCCTTCCATTCGGCTTGTGCTCGGGCCCGAGCTATATGCAGAGGTTGATCGAGGCGGCGCTGCAGGGTCTTAGCTATGAGATCTGCATGCCGTACTTAGACGATGTGGCCATCTGGGCTTCAGGTGCCACGCAGAAAGACTGTTTTGAGCAAGCTATGGAGCGCCTAGATTGGGTGCTGCAGCGCTTCGAGTGGGCTGGTCTCTCGGCCAAGCCAAAGAAGTGTACCTTCTTTGCAGAGTCCTGCGAGTACTTGGGCCACCTCATTGGTCCTGATGGAGTGGCTGTTCATCCGGACAAGGCTGAAGCCGTGTCGCGTATTAAGGCTACTGATATCAACTCCTTGGAATCCGTGAGGTCCTTCCTTGGACTACTTGGGTACTTCCGGAAGTTCATTCAAGGTTTCCCTGTGATCTCCGCACCTCTGACCGCACTCACCAAGAGCGGGGTAGATGTGCCGAAGCAGTCGCAGACACCTGAGTGTCAAGAAGCAGTAGAGATATTGAAGTTAGCTCTGGCCACAGCGCCAGTGCTAGCCGCACCTGTGCCGCCTACGGTTGAGAGACCGTTTGAGTTGCATACAGATGGTGCGTCGTTGAAGGGTATTGGGGCTTGCCTGATGCAGCCGGATGAAGAAGGTAGCTTCAAACCGCTCGGTTACTTCGGTCGCCGCCTAATTGACGCCGAGACTCGATACACGGTCACCGAGATCGAGTTACTCGCCATAGTGAAGAGCATAAAGCATTTCCGTCACCTGCTGTGGGGCCAGCGCTTCACTATAGTGACAGATCATGCCGCGCTTCGGTGGCTGGAGACGTTGAAAGATAATGTTGGAGGTGGGCTGTCGGGTAGGCTGACGCGGTGGGCCATCCACTTGATGGAGTACCGCTATGACGTCAGATATAAACCGGGGAAGACCCACTACGTACCTGACGCGCTTAGCCGTTTGGTATCGGTTGTTCAGTCGAGGATCGCTAGCTCTGAGGAGTTAGCCCGACGACCTATCGTTGTTGCAGCAGTTCGAACGGGTGAATCCAACGACTCGGGGCGAGAGCTCCCCGTCGTACAGGATAGCGCACGTTGCATTTCCGCCGTCCGCCAAGCGTGTGACGAAGGGTTTGTTCAGGCTGCGATTGGAGAAGGGATGGATGGAGCGATTGGCTTCTATGGAAGGGCCGCAGCTGAATTAGTTGCTGCCTTCCGAGCTGATCGTCGGCGTGAGGCCGCCAAGCCTCAGGCCAAGGGCAGCACAGAGCTACCCGCCAAGCTGATAGAGACACTGTCGGGGACGCGAGATGCGATCAACCGGAGTCATAGTGGAGAAGGCCTGCCGTCGCAGGATAGCCTTAGGGATCTGCAGTACGCGGATCTCGAGTGCGCCGAAGTGCTGGCTACTTTGATTGTTGGTGAGCCGCCGCAGCTGCCGCCGACTCCCGAGGGAGCTATCGAGCCGAGCTGCCAAGTGCGGGCGGCTAGACGAAAGAAGCTGATGGATCATGCGAAGCTATGTGTGATCCGAGATGGACTGTTGTGCAGAAGAGAGTTTAAGGGAACGACGAATCGAGTGGATAGAAGAGGATCGACGGAGGTAGCCCCTCGAGTGTGGATTCCTAAATCCCTCCGAGAAGCCTATCTCACTGCCTTTCACGACGCAGCTGGCCACCAAAGCCGTGACCGAGCCTACGCCCTGATTGGCAGATCAGTGTACTGGCCGGGTCTCCATTCAGATATGGTAGACCACGTCCAGAGGTGCCATGAGTGCACCTTCTCCAAGCGCCTACCTCGGCGTCAGGGGAGAGCGCACATGCCAGAGGTAGGGGAGTATCCCTTCTCACTCTGTGTGTGCGACATCGTTGATATGACTGAGAGTAAAGACGGGTACACTAAGTGCATCATCTTTGCTGATTCACTTTCGAGATGGATCGAAGCGATTCCGCTTAAGAAGGATCCTACCTCAGCTGAGGTTTTGGATATCTTCTTGAGGCACATCGTGTGTCGCTATGGTTGTCCCTTAGTGGTCAGATCGGATTGTGGTTCCAACCTCACTTCGAAGTTGGTACAGGAGGTCTATGATGTTTGCAAAGTCCGTCTAGCACGGTCTACAGCATACCATCATTCATCCGCTGGAGTAGTTGAGCGCTTTAACAACACCTTGGTTGAGATGACCAAGGCCACCGACCAGGGTGGCAAGGACTGGGCAGATCACCTCCCCTTCCTGTGTTTTTGTTATAACGCTACGCCCCATCGAGTAACTCGAGAGAGCCCCGCTAACATTTTGTACGGCCGCGAGCTTAGGCTCCCCGCTGAGATGCACTTGTTAGGAGATGCGAAGGTGAAGAATTGGGAGTCCCTTCGAGAGTACTCGAAGACTCAGGTAGAGCTGCTCCGAGGAGCGTGGGAAGCCGCGCTCCGGGCCACGCAGGTTGCACAGGCTAGAGATGCAGAGGCCACAGACAGCCGCCGAGCGCTGGATACCTTCTTCGAAGTTGGAGACAGGGTCCTTCTGCACACGGAAGTGTTGCAGAATAAGCTGGAGTGGAACTGGAGTGGTCCTTATCGAGTTGAGGAGATTCTTGAGAAGGACGTGTATCGTCTCAGGGATCTACCTAATAAGCGCATCGTAGACCGAGTGAGTGTAGACCGTCTCCGACACTACCTCACCGTTACCGATGCCCTTCCGTTGGGAGTTGATGAGTACTTGGTACAAGAGTTGATTGGACGTCGCGTGGTCGCCGGTAATCGGGAGTACCGCGTGAAGTTTAAGGGCTATGCCAAGTCGGCGAGTGAATGGCTGCCAGAGGATAACCTCCTGGGTCGCTGTTCCGATATGGTGAGGGCCTACGAGGCCTCTCACCCAGTGACTCCGGGTACAGATCCCGCCGCCGCTGCGCCAACGTCTCGTGCGGGTCGAGCTGCGTACCATCGTGGACGTGCCGCCGAGCGAACCTCGGCTCGAAGAGCCGATGCAGTTGATGAGTCAGATGAGGTGCCGACAGGTGCGAACTCTGAGAATGAGGAGGATGATCAGCCACCGGTGGTACAACCGCCGTTGTCAGAGGCAGGTGTAGCACCTGAACCCTATCCGCTGGGAAGCATCCCCAGCCAAGCCAAGTTTGAGCGAGGAGTGTGGATGTATCGAATTGAGGTCACACCGCGGCGAGCGCGACCGGGTGCTGACAAGCAGGTGAGATGGATGCCAGAGCATCACTTCTCGACGGAGGAGAAGCTAGACTTCGCCCCCCTTCGAGAGGCCCACACGCAGAGCGTGGGCGGCATGATGCTGGGAGCTTTGCTGCCGATGTGCGAGATGGACCGCCCCAGTAGACCAACAGTCACTGAGGTGGGACCTCCTCCCACTACCGAGAAGCAGAAAGCATATTATCGAGATGCAGAGGGTCACTATGAAGCCGCTAAGATCGTACTTATCTCTGCCGAGACAGGCCGGTTATATTGCGGATTACGGAGAGGGTCATCCCAGGTTGACTTTGTCGGTGGCCATAGAAGTTGGGCAGATCTCTCTCAAGTCGAAACGGCTCGTCGAGAGGTGAAGGAAGAGCTGGCCCCAGGCCCAGCTCGTGCTGCTGTGTTGGAGGCCATTCTAAGGGCTCCTCACTCCAGTGCAATCGCTGTTAATCGAGGCGGCAGTCACCGAGTGATATACTATGCTGTCCACCTGCCAGACCGTGTTCTGAGCAGGCTGGAACTCTCTTCCGAGGGTGAGAGAGAGCTGAGTTCGTGGGCCGCACGCGTCCCATCGGCATTCAGAGACAGTCGAGCTGACGAGATGTGGAAGGAAGTCAAAGCTGCGGTATTCTCAGTAGTAGCGGTCAGTACTGAGCGCGCTGCTAGACGCAGGTTGAACGAGAAGATTTCTCGTTGTGCTGTCAGCACAGCGAGTCAGGGCCCCTGATCCCCTAGCGGAAGAAGACCTGCCGCGTGAGCAGCAGGGCTTCCCCCCAGGAGATGAGTTGGATGCGTTGTTTAATGAAGTGGACGGCAACGCAGCCGCCCAGATAGAAGCGGAGGTGGGCCGGGAGGCCCTACCACCGAGAGTTGCTCAGGGCCCTCCCGACCATCGGAGGCTCCGACGTATCGAGATGGAACGTTTTGTGAGGGATCTCAGAGAAGCTCCCGCCGCCGTCCAGCGACATAGGTTGGTGGCAGTAGGAGTTATTGTTAGATGTTGGAGAGGGAGCCGCCGCCGTATGTTGGAGTTTGTTCTCGGCCTCCATGTCTACTGGACACGGAAACGAGTGCTTTGTGGAACCCTCATAGTTGAGTGGGCCAGATGTTGCTTGGACCGCCGTGCCGGATGTGATGCAGTTGAACCGAGGGATATGGAAAGCCGGTGGTCTGAGGTCTGGCCTTCGCCATTCCCCACATATCCACCTGCCGATGCTTGTATTCACCCAGCTGGTACTGCCTGTATTCATAATGGAGTTGAGACTGCTGATCTCGTTGCAGAGTTAAGGTCCGTACGCCTTTCAGAGATGGTGTTCTCCTTCGCTCCCATGAGATCTTACGCCTGGGGTTGTGCTACTACGTACGACTACTGGAAGCAGGTCACGCGGGTGTTATTCAGTTGCCACGCAGCTGCTATCGAACTCGAGAGTGTTGGTATCCGCGTTGTCGCACACAACGCTGCAGCCGTCTCTTGGATCGTCAAGATTGTGTTGGAAGGATACGTCGGAAGTCCAATCTATGACCTCCCCGTACACTTCACTCGAAATTGCCGGGAGAGGGTGGATTACCTCTGCGGTAGGCGAGTCTATAGCGCCGGCCATGCGTTGTCATGGCGCCGAAGCACGGATGATACCACCGGTGCCATACCACAGGTCCCTCCGCTGACGCCGGCTTACGAAGTTGTTATTGATGAGTACTGCATGAGCCTCACGCCTCGGATGCGTGAGGGCCTGCTGTTGATATACAGGCTCTATGAAGGTGGCCGTGGATCCGATGGCTGCATGGTGTACCGGGGCGCTTTGCCTAGTCGGTTCTCGTGCGAAGAGTTGGGCTTTTGCACCGACTGGCGCACGCGGACGTTCTCTATAGAGCTCCCTTTGATTGGGATGAGGCCGCACGGGCATTGCCACCGGTGGGGAGATCCTCCACTGTGGAAACGACACCGTGCAGCGCGACACCTCACTCAGTGGGTGAGGCGTAAGATGTTGATAGAAGTGAGCAGTGCCATTATTGAGACTGCCATTATGGACGTCAACCCTGAGATGGGGCGGATGCCGGCAGGTCGATTCGTCGACGTGCAGTCAGCGATGATAATAGACAGGGAGTTGCACATGGGATGCGCCCTGACTATATATGATGCAGTGATGAGTGAGCAGGGTGAAGGGAGTGCCACCTTGGCCTCCGTCCACTCGGCTCGTTCCGGAGGAGCTAGGTTTGGACCGGGAGTCACGGGAGACCCTCATGACTACGTCCTTTACCTCCCCCAGATAGGGCTGGAGCTAAGAGGACACAACCCGGCAGCGACTAAGTTTCTGTTCGCTTGGGCGGCCCAGTGGTACTCCAGGGACACCTGGAAGCCTACTCGGTATGATTACGTCTACGTGAGCAACCTACGAGGATATACCTCCAGTGGTAATGCTCTTAGAGTAAAATACTACCCGAGGTCTGCCTTATATGAGACCGACAGAGTGACGATTAAGTGGAACCGCCGTCATCCTACATACGTGTCTGACCGTCCAGGGGCCAGAAGCCCGACGCGCGGATACGTAGGAGATGGTGCCGGCCCCTCGTCGGAAGGCGCGAGAACCGGAGTTGTTGAAGAGGAAGGCCCCCTGACTCAGTCAGAGAGGTATCGATTGAGCGAGATTAGGCCGTCATGGACTTTTCACGAGACGTTGACGGAAGAGCAGCGTAGAGCGGTCCGCGAGCTTCTAGCTCGCTACGCTCACCTGTTTGCCTTGGCGGAAGCCTCGGTCTCAGCGCCACCAAGCAGTACAGAGTACACGCCGCCACCAGGTTGGGGTGACCGCTGCTTACCATGTGGCCAAGACCCCGGTGAGCCAGCTCCGGTCGTCCCAGACCCGGCACCAGCTCCACCTGTTGGAGTGATCGAAAGCGAGTCGTTAGTCGAAGAACCGAATGAAGTGACACCGCCCCAGGCTTCTGAGGGAGATACGGTGGCAGAGGCCGAGTGCACCTGCCCCTATTGGTGTGCACAGCACGACAGGCCGTTGGCATGTGCTGATGTGCAATGGGAACCCGGTGGAGGTCGATACTTCCGGGGTCCGTTTGTTGGAAGAGGCAAACCGCGCGACTCCGGTCGTATAGATGCATGTGGATACATGATCGCTGTGGATGGGGCTGCCGAGCTGATAGCTCAGGGCCACGCTCATAAAGTCATTATGGCTCTACACCACAGTGTACGGCCGGGACCTTTCCATTATCATTATAGAAGAGGGTGTCTGGTCTGCCAGATCACCACACCCGTCGCTGAGGCGATAGTCGAGTTCGCTACCTGGTATATGGATCCGGACCGGAAGATATCCCAGTTATTGTTTTCGCGAGCAGCGGCCGATCAGTCGACCGCCGCCGAAGGTGAAGATGTTGTTGAAGATGATGAAACGATCGAGTTGATGGAACCGGGTGGAGAGTCTTCCTCTGAGTTCGCCATTCAGATGAGACACGCTATCCAGTTGAGTGCCCTTGAGCACACCGATAGAGAGGTGTCCCGATCGACGTCCGCTGTGGGGTCGAATACCACGCCGCGGACAGGAATCAGGACAGCTGATGAAGAAGATGAGAGACGCCTCTACGGGCGTCGGGTTCTTAGGGCACTACATCACAGTGTGCGTCCCGGACCTTACCAATGGACTTATGTAGGTGGAGGACAGTTGGTCTGGGATCTACATCAGTGGGTTGTTCCCGCTGTTATTGAATTCGCTACTTGGTACCTACATCTGGACAGGATGGGAGCCGAGATAGTGCTTCCCCAATTGGAGGTCGGTCAGTCGACCACCGCCTCAGGAGAAGATGTTGTTAAAGATAAGGAAGCTGTAGAGTCGAACGTGAGTTGGCAAGCCGCTCACGCAGCCGAGTCTAACCTCGCCCTTTCAGAGGAGGAGCGAGGCCGCATCCAGAAGCACGCCGATGACCCAGAAGCGCAAGAAGCGTGGGCCTGCCGTGATAGGGATGGGGATACGAAGGAGGAAGATGTCAGGGCCAGTGCCGCAGCGCGGGACCTGTCCATTGCAAATATGTTGAGAGACGGCCTGATCACATTGAGGCCGCCTCGCGCCGAGGCGACAGTTGGAGATGAGTTGCAGCTGAGACCACCCCGTGTTATCACGGTGGAGGAAGATGAGCTCGAACTTAGGTGGGAACTTAACCGGCGTGCTGGCCACGTCCCGTCCGATCTCTTGCACGTAGTGGAACCGAATCGATATTGAAGAAGGCTCAGTTCTACCTCTTTGAGCGAATGAGCAAAGTCTACGCGTTGACATTATATACTAAGCAATACTCTGGTGACAGCGACTAATCACCGCAGGCATGGATGTAAGGGCCGTTTAGCAGCCGCCTAGTGCCGTCGTCCGGAGAACGTCAAGGAGGAGGTAGTAGCACCGCCCTTGTTCGTTGATCCACCATTAGCTAACCTGGAGGCTCACCAGCATCCAGGGGATTTAATGCAAAGTATATGATGGTGCTGGCCGTCGGGAGTCATGATCCGATTGTTAGCAAGGATGAAGCTGGTCGTTGGGTTTCACAGTCCGATGGTTGGTATGGATG
>Ga0115005_10002447_pt1 | contig 14797 bp, 14 predicted proteins | sample ArcOceMetagenome_FD_87163 | JGI IMG/M metagenome (GOLD analysis project Ga0115005, IMG submission 87163) | Marine eukaryotic phytoplankton communities from Arctic Ocean - Arctic Ocean - Greenland ARC118M Metagenome | ecosystem: Environmental > Aquatic > Marine > Oceanic | place: Arctic Ocean... | reverse complement strand
CCGAAGCATTCAACATAAGAAGAAATCACTTCACTATCGTATGTACCAGCAGTTATATGAAATTACATTAATTTCCTGCCATCCTGCCATCGCGAACTAGTAGATCTTGAAAAGTATCTTCGAATCTTGTACTACTTGAAGTTCTCTGCAACAATGATTGCCGACTTTCCACCTGAGCTGCATGTTCATGTACTTACCTTCCTTCGAGCCAACGAGCTCTCCTCTTTGCAGCGCACATGTCGACTTTTCAATGATCGTGATCTCATACACACTATTATTGACAATTTTGCCAATGTCGTTTATCCAACGGAACTCACCAACGGGTTTGACACGCCTGCTATTGGTGGAGAAGTCAACGCTTCAAACCCTGATGCTCAGTTCTGGACCTATGAGGCACTGAGAAACATGGAAATGCTAGTTGTCGCTCGGATCCTCTCAAGACCTGAGCCAAAAAACATCTCCAAACTGAAAATCTCGTATGGATACTATGTTTCCAAATCGTGGTGCCGTGCTACTCTCAAGTGGTTAGACGTTCAAGCCGAAGAAAGAAGGCAAAGAGAACAAAGGAGAATAGATGCTACAGCTGCAGCGCAAGAAGCCTATGTTTCTGCTGCTGCTGCCTCTGCCTGTACCACGTCCAAAAAGGGAAAATATAAGCCGAAACAAAAGAAGAAATCCAAAAAACAGGAGCGAAAGAATAATAAACTTTCTGCGAAACTATCGAAAACACCACCACCACCTCTTAATGTCAATCATGATATTACTTGCGAGCACGGATTTCTCAAGCACTGTGCATCAGGAAGTGGAAGCGGAAAGGTGTCCCGTGCCAAACGACGCCTACTTGATAAACAGGCTTGGAAAGTCTTGAAGAAATTGTATCCTCAAGGAGCACAATTGAGTAGTCTCGACGGGGAATGCCTTCAATGCACTATGGAAGTAGAGACGATAAAGAAGAATGAGGAGATGCAGAAACAGAAGGCGACAAAAGAGAGGAAAAAGTCGTTAAGCTGTCCACTTCTTCGAGGTATTTATTGTAGAAGGACTGGAGTACCCAAGGATAGTTTGGTCTTTCCGCAACAAAATGAATCACCGTCTGTGGCTAGAAAATGCCCGCCCTCTCTTAGGAATGGAGCGATTTGCCCATTAGTTCCTGGAGTTTATAATATTCTTCCTCGTGCGTGGTGTCACAGATGGCGAAAGTATATTAAAACTGGCGAAGGCGGAAGTCCCCCAGCTCCTGATACGAGTGCCTGCTTATGTGATGGACATCGTCTGCCCTTGGTTCCAACGCATCTGAATGCATTTTTGTTTGGTGCTACTACTTCCTTGATGGATACTGCTGCCCCAATTAGAGGCGATTATGCCGAGCCAACAACTCCTCGGTCGTTGCCAGTTGGATTTTCTCCCTTGTCAAAGCAGCTCGGTGGTGGCACAGATACACCGAACACGCCCAGGGAAAGATCCATCAACGGAGAGCGTACCCCCGTCCCTTTGGATGCATCAAGATCTCACAGATCAATTCAAAACGATGTGTCTCACCTTCGAGCATCTGGTGTAACAGAACCCGAGATACAACTACAGCGTTTGGCCATGCTCCAAATCGATGAAGAGCGCGCGCGCCAGCGACAACGGGAAGAAGAAGCGAGGAGAAGACAACGCCAAGTCGATGAGACACCCATGTCGCCCGAAGAGCTTAGAGCAAAGGTTAATGCACAACTAGATATTGAGAATAAGGTTGTCGTTGAAATCTTAACAGATGAAGAGTTGGAAGCTTTGGAAAAGTGGTGGCCGGGTATCCATTCCTCTTATGCTCTTAAATTTGCTGTTGTCGAATTAGATGCGGGGACAATGGATATCATGTGGACGACGCAACCATGTAATTCATGTGATGCTTCTGGAAAATCTAGTGAATACGATTTTGCAGTAAGGAATAGAAATCGCAATTGGGTGAATAACACACCCAAGAAAAGGTTTGGAAAGTAAAATGGCAACCTGTGTGACGGATATTCTGGAAGATAAAATATCAGATTAAAGATGGATTAAGCTTCAATATTTTAAATGTATCTGGTAGTTTACGTGTTCTCGATGGATGTACTCATCATCTTTTTGGGTCGAGTCCTGAGTTACTTTCAATTCAATCGAAAGCTTTTTCTGGAAACTGAACGAATTTTTGCAAATGAATGAAAAGTGAATAAGGGAAACCAGCCCAAATACACTAAAGTTAGATATGAATGCCTCGTCACCTTCCCCCTTAAGAGCCTTATCATCGATTGTCGATTTAATATGTGACCAGTTCGACAAGGAAACGAAAAGCATCATTGGGGACAATATTGTTGTCCTGAAGGAAACTTTAGCCAAGATTGACAAAGTGATTACGGAACATGAAACGATACCAACCATTGAGAATGAGGAACCGTCCCCCTTTCCAACTCCATCAACGAAAACAGCTCTGTCAGATCCACTGCCCACAGCTGAAAGAGCCCCCGACGCATCTATAGACAATCTAGTCACAAAGGGCAATCAGCAACAGGAAACGACAGAAGGTCAGGAAGGCATTAAAATGGTAATACAGGTAGATGGCAATGGAGAGCAATTTGACGATCACCCTTCACGTAGGCGCAGAAGTCGGAAGCTTTCTCAGCCGTTTCTGTCTCCACTGGAAATTTTGTCTCCCAACGAAAGTCAGGTGAGTGCAATACAATTTTATTCCGTGAACTTTATCATGAATAAGAAATGCACTAAAGTTCCATTAAATCAAAACAATTAGAATAAACTCTCGTCCAATCAAAGTTCAAGAGAGCGGAGTATTAATCCATTGAATTTTCTAAGGAAATCATCAACAGTTCATCCAAACGGACAAAGACTGAGTATTCGAAAAGCACCAGCTCCTGCACTATCTCCTGGTGTATCCTTTGCGGAACGAGGTAAAAAGGATACTGTTAGAATGGTGAGAATGCTTGATATGTCATAACATATTGGAGTTTTCCAGACTGTTATTTTTAACTGAAATTTTGGGTGTAATAATTCTTTAGGTCGCTACAGATGCCTTCAACATTATAGACAAAAACGGAGACGGATTTCTTCAAAAGGAAGAAGTAATACATGCCATTGAAATGATGGAAGACCATGGTATGAGCTTCAATCATAAGGCTGGAAGTGACCCTGTAGAAATTGCAGAAAATATGATGAAAGAGGTCGACATTGACGGTGATGGTCTTATAGACATTGATGAATTTATCGAAATGATGAAAACAAATGTCTCGGGGAAAGATTCATCGTCTATGCTTTCATATAATCACCGAATGTCCCAGCTGGCAAGGAACGTGCTTCTAGCTCATCAAAAGAAGGTGGAAAATAGCGTGATTGGTAGTGATCTATGGATGATACACCCCTTTAGTAACCTTCATGTATCTTGGGATATTATGGTATCACTACTTATTGTTCTTACCGTGATAACAATGCCTCTGTCTATTGGTTGGGACGACCTCAATAAAGATTTTTTTACCATGAACCTAACTGTCGACATCGTTTTTCTATTTGATGTGGTCAAGAATTTTTGCACAGGAATTGTAGATGAGAATGATGCAGTCATCATGGACAGGACCATAGTCAGGCGCAACTATCTGACTGGTTTTTTCCTGACAGACTTTTCTAGCAGTATACCTCTTGATTTGATTTTTCGTATGGTAAGTTCACCTGCTTAATCATAGAATTAGTCAGTCACTGCGCTTTGCCTGAATAGCAAAATTGTATTCTCATCAGGCGGGGACAGATCAAATCATGTCACCAGGAAGCGCCGTTTCGGGCACGAAGAATTCGCTCAGAATGTTGAGATTGCTGCGAATGGCCAAACTGCTAAGACTTTTTCGAGTCAGTAGACTTGCAAACCACGTAAAAAACTTCTTCTTATGGATAGAAGAGACATTAAATATACGTATATCAGATGGGTTCACAAAGTTAGTGCGATTGGGTATTGGGGCGCTGATCTTGGGCCATTGGATTGGTTGCTTTAATTTTATGCTTGTCAGAATGTATAATTTTCCCGAGGACAGCTGGGTTGTATATGCTGGGTTGGAAGATAAGAGTGCATACACTCAATGGAGCTGGTCGTTTTTCAAGGCATTGGCACAAATGATTATGATCGGTTTTGAAACGCCTCCGTGAGTCCAACAAAGGCTCCGTCTTCCATTAAAAATGTTGTCTTATCGCTATCACTAACTATCACTCAAATCGTAGGTTTACAAATGCATCGTGCGACACTGCCTCACAATGGTGTGGAATTGAGCATTGGATAACTTTGTGCTGTCTCTATATTGGTGCTGTTTTCTACTCCCTTCTGATTTCGTCAATTTCTTCCATCTTGCAGACAGCGAACCTTGCAAGTAGACATTTTGAAGAAAAACTGATGCAGATTGACGATTACATGAGAAACAAAAAGCTTCCTGCCGCAATGAGGGAAAAGGTCAAAGACTGCTTCCATTTGCAACATTCCAATGGAAAGTTGTACGATGAAAGTGAAATGTTAGAAATGCTGAGCCCTACTCTTCGAAGAGAAATCAAATTATTTAATGGAAGAGACTTGATAGTAAAAGTCCCATTATTTTCATCAGTAAACAATAAGCACTTTGCCGAAGAAATGAGCACAATGATCGAACCAATGATTTCCTTTCAAAATGAAGTTGTTATCCGGGAGAATACTACTGGTGATGATATGTATTTCATCAGCAGCGGGGTTGTTGAGATCTTTTTGGCCGGGACAAGGAATTCAACTTACGTAGCAATCGGGGATGGATGCGTGAGTATCTTGCAATACTGTATTTCATTTCATGTTATCATTCAAATGCTCACATACCCCTGAATTTTACGCCTACGAATAGTACTTTGGAGAAGTGTCTATCTTGCTCAATGTTCGTCGGACAGCGTCTGCTAGAACAAAAACACAGTGCATGTTTTTCAAGATCTGCAAATCAAAACTTTTAACAGTGTTGACGGATTTCCCAGATACATTATCAACTATGGTTGAAGTGGCAGAGAGCAGGCAACGTCGATTATATCACTACATTGATCCTTCATCGCATCTGCTTGCAAAGGAAGATGAAATTGATCCTGAAGATTGCAAGACTGAACTTTTCGGCGCAGATGCCGAACAAATTGTCTCAGCCAAAGAGGAGGTGAATAAATCAAGGTTGAAACATCGTTATACACATCGATTAGCCGCAATTCAGAAAAGACGTCCCGCTGTGAGCCCCAGTAAGAGTGAATCTACTCGTAGATTCTAACAAATATATAGGTTCCATGCTCAAGAGGCACACAATTCTTCTGGAATCATGGGAACAAGAAAGTTGACTATCAAGATGAAATCATAATATTATCTGCTGCTTGTCGCTACTATGCACAGAAGATAGATCCATCACAAACCTGGACATTTATGTTGTTTTACTACTTTAGAGTCCAACGCAACTCGATCAGGTTTATCTTTATTCGTTCGAGTTAGCATGGTCCCTTATGTACTTGCGTCTTTAAAGAGTTCAGGATACTTGTCTCTTGCAAGAGCAGCTCGATGACTTTTAGCTGTAACACAGATGGTCATATTCTCAACAGCTTTCTCAAACCTAGCATTGTAAGCTTCTGAAGCTTTGTCATCATTAGGGTCAAAATCATCTGCATTCAAAGCCACAGCAAGAGCATCCTGCTGTACTGGGCACACAACCTTTGCAAGGCACATTGTAAGAGCAAGCGAAGCTTTGGCACACTCAGCGTCATCTTTGCAGTTATTAACAACTTTTTGCGCACTTTGACAATTATCAAGCATAGTTACAAACGATTTTGCAATATTTCTGGCTTCATCGTCACTTATTTTCATAGCAATGTCAGAATTCTCCTTCTGTTCATCAGGTATATCCTCTTGTTTCAAAATCATACTTTTCCCAGTACCCTTGGGGTTCTTACTTTGTTCGACGTTTCTCTGAATGTTATCCCACACCTTTTCACTTTCAGATATTTGATTTTTCAATGCATCGTCGGGAACAATCGGCATAGGCTCAAATTTGGAATTCCCAAAACGTCTAGAATAAGGCATTGTCACCGCTCTTCCAAATGCATCTCCTACCGTATCAACAGCAGGACGAACATCAACAAGAACACTTTTGATTGCATCACGGTCGTGCATATTTGGCATGCCGCTATTCTCCTTCTCACTTGCTTTAGTCTCATCAACGTAATAGTCAATAACATATCGAATCTCTGTTCCATCAGGTCTTAAAATTGTCCAATCGTGACGGTCAAAAGGTAGCGGGTGTCCAAAGATCATATTTTTGAATCTGGCCTTTGGCTGTGAATGGATAGGAAGTTGGTATTATTATCAAAATGAGTAAATCATTTTATGAGAATGGCAAAACTTACACTAAGATCCGACGGCCGACCCAAAAATTTCAACAATTTGGATCCACCATCTTTCTTTCCCTCAGGACAAAGAGCCTCTTCCCATTCCATTACCTTCGCCCAGGTCTTTTCATTCATATTGTTGTGAATAGCAACCACCGATTCAATATCAGATTCTTCTGTATCACCTAGTTTATTCTTTCGTGCTAAAGAATTATAAAACATTTGAGGGGATGGGTAGGTCCAACTTCCACCGTCGGTGCCACCTTTTGGAATAGAAGACTTGATACGTTCTGTGCTAAGCGCTTCATTTTGCATAGGGGCAGGTAATTGATTCGCAACTGAAGGCATGTTATTAGTAGAATCTATTGGCTGCGAGTAAACATTGTACTGAACATTTGAAGAATTCGATTTAACAGGGCATGCCGATGTACTATTAGATGATTTGTTTTTGTGGGCTTTGACAGGACATGCAGATTCAGATTCAGATGCACTTATTGCTTGGATTTCAGGTTGTTTGTTTCCACCAAAAAATCTTGCAACGCTCTTGAGAGGATTCTTGTAAGGACATTCCCCTCCATTGCTGCTAACTTTTGGATGGTTGAAAGGCAAGTTGGCATTGGTCTCTTCCACTGCCACAGATTTAGCATTTTCGACATCGGAAACCATCTTCTCTTTCATTAAAGTTGGCTCCTTTGTAGCTTTCGATTGGTTAGATCCCATGCTTAGTTCACGTTGGTGAGGTGATACAGAGAAAAAGTACGAATGTGCAATATACTTGTATTGAATGTGCGTTCAATTCAAACGTTGTAGTGAGTTGTTCAATGTTCCATCCGTTTAAAATTACGTGGACGTGAAGAAGGAATTGAAAAATGCGGGTAGGGTGTGAAGCCTACTTTAATCTTTATAATTTTCTTTTTCTCACGAACATACAGCAAGTTTCAAATGGTCAGTGGTTCGATCCCGCTTCGTCGCTACTTTCGCGACGATAGCTCAGTGGTAGAGCGTTTGATTGCAGTTCTTTTTTTATTTTCAAATTTGAAATTGAACCTCACTTTTTCTTCTTGAAACATTTATATCAATATCATGTTCCGCATAGGAATGGTCTTATCATATTACAGAAAGTACTCCATCAGTTACTGTAGTAAGAGGTAGAAGGAAATTTCAAACGCGTCATTTACTTTTAATATTAGTATCCAGCTTTAAACGTGAGCTCTACCAAGAAATCCATACCTGTCAAAGTTTTCATGAAGAAGTACACAACTCCCTGGCCTTCCATAGCACGTGCAATGAAGTGAATATTGTGCATTTCAAACTTAGCTTGGATCTCATCAACATCAGTGGAGGGGAGATCAGAAATGGTACTATAGAGCTCCTTGCCGTCATCAATGATGTTCTTCCATACATCGATGAATGCTGTACGATCCAACTTTCAAGTCTCAAGACTAGAATTCGCAGCAAATTAGAATACCTGACTACGTGTTGTTGACATATTCTTGATGGCAATCTGAATCTGTGGACTTGTGGGCTGTCCAGCAGCAGTGGGCTGCAACATGGAACGATTGGTTACTAGCTGACAATCGAATCTTACCACTAGATCCAATGCGGACGGGAGGATTACAAATGACCTGCTGGTTCACAGGACTCAACCCAAAGGAATTCTTGTTCAATTGGATGGCGAGATTAGATACTGGGGTTTCGCAACTAATGCTTTGGAATTCGAACTCCATCACGACATCTCCATTGACTTGACGGAAACCTGCGTAAATGTCGATACCGTTAGATTATTCAGCTGGGCAGACTTCCACCATGCGGGATGCGGGCCTCCTGCTGAACCTGATTCGAATTGGAAAAATCGAGAAATTTAAAGGTGAGAGGGAAAGACGTAGAAGAGGAATGGCACGAAGAAAACACAGTATGAGACAAAATACCTGAGGAGTACTGGCTCCAAACAAATCAGAGCGTTCGATTGCAGCTTTTTAAGCCGGAATACAAATCAAAATCGTACATTCAGTACGTGTAGTATACATTTGAATTTTGAGCTTGAGGACTAATGATAGCGGTGAACCTAAACTATCAATGATAATTTCAATTGAAACGAAAATTAATTTAGCGTCATCTACTATGTGTGCACACGTAAAGTAGCATGATTCATACTGCGAAATGTCATTCACCACCTTTCTAAACCTTATCCATTCATATGCTGTACAAGTTTCTTGTTGTTTTCTTTCTTTGTATGCATCTTGAAGTCCATGATATCTCCACGATATTTTGTAATCTGCTTATTGTCACAGATATAAATCTCTTGGGCACACTGGGAAATGAGTCTCATATCATGCGAAATCATGACAACACCTCCCTTGAATTTATTGAGACAGAGCGCGAGAGAATCAATCGATTCCATATCAAGAGGGTTCGTCGGTTCGTCCAGAAGGAGCAAATGAGGTTTCTCCCATGCAATAATGGCGAAAACAATTCTGGCTTTTTGACCAGCAGATAGCTCGTACATAATTTGCTGTTGCTGAGGGCCAGAACACCCATACCGTGCTAGAAGAGAACGGATCTTATCAACTGGTTCGGCAGGCATGAGCTTCTGTTTGAAAAAATCAAGGGGTGTCATCTCGAGATCAAGCTTGTCTTCAAAATGCTGAGTAAATCTTGAAATCTTTAGGTGCGAATTTCTCTTCACTTGTCCCTTCGTTGGGATCAATTCATCACAAATCAGTTTAAAGAGAGTAGTTTTTCCTGCTCCATTGGGTCCCACTAAAGCCACACGAGTCTGCAGATCGATACCAAAGTCAACGTCTTTGTAGAGAGGCAGAGATCTGGGGTATGCAAAGCTAACGTTCTCAATTGCCAACACAGGTACAGGAAGTGAACCGGCATCTGGAAAAGACCAGTCATACATCTGAATTTCTTCAGGTTTTTGTGCCAAACCCGCCTCCAACTTTTTCTGTAACAGCTTTTCACGAGACTGAGCCTGCCTTACCATCTTTACAGTTCCGTGACCGAAACGAGCAATAAAATCCTTGATCTCTGCAATATCTCTCTGTTCCGCATCATAACATCTCATTTGTACCATATCTTGATCACGACGACTTTGAACATAAGTGTCATAATTACCAGAATAATAATGCAGCTTCTTGTAAGTTGGATCGAGCCTCACAATATCAGTACAAACGGTGTTCATAAAATCTTGTGAATGGCAGACAAAGAAAAGAATCTTATCCCACTTCGACAAATAATCCTCCAACCACATTACAGCATCCATATCAAGACTGAAATCGGAGTGAGAAGAGAGACAATTAGTTGAAAAGAATGTGCGAATAAGAGCAACAAGAAATCAAAAACATGATACGTACTGATTTGTCGGTTCATCGAGAAGCAAAAACTCCGGCTTGAGGAATAGAGCCCTAGCAAGAGCAACTCTCATACGCCACCCTCCACTGAACTCCTTGGTCATCATGCCTTGCATTTTAGTGGTAAACCCTAAACCGAAGAGAATACTCGAGGCTCTCGCTTCAGCAGTATTCACATCAAGATCATCAAGCTTTTCGTAAACCATCTCAAGTTGTTGCTGTGTGGCTGCCATCAAATCTACATCATCAGCAACTTCTGACATTTTATTGTTCAACTTCTCAGCCTGTTCTTCAAGATCCTTGACTTCGTCTTGAACCTCAAACACAGCCTGAATAGCAGTTTTTTCACTAGCCTCATATTCGTGATCCAAAAAGTAAATGTCAATGGCGTCAGGAATGGGGATTGAACGGGCAGCGATAGCCTTCATGATAGTACTTTTTCCTGATCCATTGGGGCCAATGAATCCGTAACGATTACCGTAGTTAATAACAAGCTGCGTCTCCTCAACCAATGGCTTTCCGTGGAAGTTCACAGAAACGCCTCCAACATTAATATCCCTGGTATTAGCATGTAGTTTCCCAGCTTTTGACTCGTAGGTTACAACAATATTATCCTTGGATAGTTGCTCCAGAGCTTCAGCACGTTTTCTCTCCTTCAAAGGAAGAGTCGACATATCCAAGGTTTCGTCGTCTTGTTTCTTCTCTTCCCCGGATTTTTTGGTTGGCTTTGGTGGCTTTCCCTTGGCCTGTTTGATGAGATTTGTTAGTCGCATCTTCTAGAGTAGTCAGTAGTCAATTTGAGATCAAACCAAATCCCAGTGTCACACGCACCTTTTTCTTGGCATCACGCTTGGCTTTTGCAAGAGCCTTCTTCTCATCTTTACTTAATTTCTTCTCAAACAGCTCCTCTTCTCCCTTTCCCATTGCTGCATCTCTTACATCCCCCTGGACCAATCCTTCGAAATCGATTTTGTCTCCACCAGTATCCAACTCCTTGTTGATTGCAAACTCCGCCTTCTTCGCTTGTTTTTCTGTCCATGAATTTACCATTTTACTTTTCTATGATTGCTCTTTGTATGGAATATGCTTTTAGATGTTGTATGTAATATAATGGTTCTGTTCGAAAGTAATTCAATCACAGTAATGAGGCGTGCGACGTGTTGCGTTTTTTAGCATTCTTCCACATGATCAGAATTACGTAAAGGAGAACAGAACAATGCGAAAGAGTAACCGTATGGGGTGGAGGGAAATTGGTGGCTGCCAGTTGACCACGCGGTTTTCTTTTGGCGCACTAAAATATTGAGAGATAATGGGTTCTGAGTCCTTCTTCTTGGTGTTTTATTTGTTCTAACTTTTTGACGTTTGTTTCCACGCCCAGAGGAAGGAGAGTATTTTTACGGCAGGTGTTGATGGCACCAGTATGATATTTGTAAGACAAGAAAGAAGAGTTACGTGTACTGCAATTTCGTAGAATTAATTTTAAATATATTAATATGCTTTGAAATTTACCAGGAGGTACAAACCATTTCAGTACGTCTAAAAATGTTAAAAATTGTAAAATCACTTCGATTTTCATCGTTGTCGCCCATTGAACATCCTCTTCTCGTGCCAATCCCAATCATTCCAGCGCCTCGAGAGAACTTCAATTCTTTCAGCAGTGGCAGGGTGTGTCTTATCCCAGCTCATAGAGATGCGCCCGGCACCACTTTCACCGCTGAAAGACCATAACTTTTCCAAAAGATTCTGCACACTTGTTGGATGATAAGTACCACTATGGACCAATATATCAAAAGCCGCAACATCAGCTTCATATTCATCTTGTCTACTAAATCTCATTTCACCAAGATATAGTGCCCCAGTCAGTAAGAGCTCGCCCACAGCCTCACCAAAGCTCTCTTGACGTTCATCCCCATCCTCGTACACAAGTGCTTTTAGAATAGTATTCACCAAATTCTTCTTCAACAATTTGAGTTGGCCATGACGATGCAACACGTGTCCCATTTCATGTCCTAATAGTGCAGCAATTTCCCCATCTGTAGGCTGTAATTGGCGCAAAAGAGAATCGGTAACTCGAATTATTCCACCAGGTAAAGCAAAGGCATTAATTTCAGGAGCCGAGATGACTTCAAAGGACCATCCATACTGTCGCATTTGACGTTGGCAATTATCAAAATCTAATGCTGTTTTCATACAAAAACCGCTTTGAATTTTTCTCGCGAGCTCATTTCCAATGACCGAGACGCCCCAGCGATCAGGAATTGTTTGGTATGTGTATTTATGTCTCATCTGCCGCCATGATTCTCTACCGATAGATATGTCCTCATCTATTGGTATGGTAAGCAATATAAAACCTGCAATAATATTAGATGCAGGTGTCAAGAAACAAATCGCAGCCGTACTTAGAAGTAGAACGGCCGCGATGATCGCTTGCTTTTTGTTGTTGTGCCCCCTTTTGCGTGCATCTTTACTGCGTGCATCTTTACTGGAGAATGGATTGAAGATTGGTTTCAGCTTGTGTCCCCGACTAGTTGTACTCATACTAAGAATGGAAGTGTTTGAATCAATCAAATCGGTTGTGCTGATGATAAGGAAGTGAGTAATCAGAAGTTCATAATCCCACTTCCCCAAAGAGTAAGTACATGCGTTGCTTTTGCTTCCGTAGGTATTACAATATGTACTGCGAGTATGAATAATGCATGCTGGCATGAATGTCGTTCGAGGTCCTGATATCTGATATGATACGCCTGATTGACAAAACCCCAACCTAACAACAAAATATTATGCGTCAAATTCGGAAATAAAATTTTAATTCAAATGAGAACCCTTCAATGAGAACCAATCACAAAAATGGAATTAGCGCGTATAGCTGGCACACACACTTCAAGGTAGCGGTACGGGACCATCACCCATTCAATCAACATTGACAGGCATAAGAGCAAAGGCACAATTACTCCTCAAGTAGCGTTTGGTAATTGAATTTGAGAAGACCTTGACATTTGTCGAGATTGGATGGATAAACCTGTTAGTTCGAAATACGTGTGACGCAACCCAGAATTCCTCGCATTGTTGTGATTCTTTTGAGAACTTCGTTGAGAACACCAAATAGCGCCAATTTGTACAGAACTCCTCTTCTTCCGAGGTTGATCGGGATAAGACCAAGCAATTGAAGCCCTCAAATCTCCGAAAGGAAAGAAAACAAAGCGACTGAGGCAATCTCCATACGTTGAACAACTGTCGTAAGATCTGAACCATTTAGCTCCACTCGTAGTATACACGTATAGCGTACTGTATAGCTCAAATTGCATACTTGTAGAAATACAGTAATGCCAATGGAGAATCCAGCAACAAGACAGCAAGGCAGCTCTTCATTTTCACCGGGGAATGCACAAGAAATGTCCCGATTACCCAGTGCCCACAAAGAAAAGTTTGAACGAAGGGCTTCTGCCGATCTTATCCTCGAAGCTGCGAAACTTGCAGAGACCAGGATGGGCAGTTCGCCCGTCAAGCAACAAGAATTTCGAAGTAGCAATCACAATTTCCATAGTGTAGGATCATCAAGCTCGAATCAAGACCAAGAACAGCAAATTGAATTTCAAGAAACAAACCAGCAGCCTCGGGGACAAGGACAAGCGCAACAAATACAAAGACAAGATCTTCAAAACCATCAAGGCTGGGGTCAAAAAGCTGAGCAGGATGGGAGTAAGTTGAACGTGACCATTGTTACTCCACCTTCTGCTCCCATCCCTCAACCTCAAACTGACATTCCTAATGTTCCGGGATCAGATGCAGTTGCACAATCTGGACAAAATGCGCAAGCCAATGCGCAGACCCAATCAAAAATGATATCACTACCGAAATCTACGGTTTTCCCGATTCAGACACAACACAAGATAATAACAGGATCACCACCCCCCCTCAAACATAATGTCCCACATGTGTACCACGACTATGCTAACGTTCCTGACACTATAGGTTTTGTTCGCAAAAAAACTGGAGGAGTAACACAACCTTTTCCCGAAAAGCTGTATGAAATGCTATCGCATCAATCTATAACAGGAAAACTTGTATCCTGGCTTCCACATGGTCGAGCTTTCCTTGTTCGCAAGCCGAAGTTGTTTACTGAAGTGATCATGCCTCGATATTTTCGACAAACGAAACTCACTTCCTTCCAGAGACAATTGAATCTATACGGTTTCAGAAGAATCACTCAAGGATCTGATGCTGGTGCTTACTATCACGAGCTCTTTCTAAGAGGCAGGCCTCAGTTGTGCATGAGAATGGTACGACAAAAAGTGAAAGGAACTGGACACAAACAACCAACGGATGTAGGGAGCGAGCCAAACTTTTACACAATGCCCTCTTTGGCTGATTTCCCCCAGCCGCCTCCGAGTAACCAACCGTCGAGTCCAGTTGTAAGGCCCACTTGTGGATTTTCAACCATGGCCATGGCAGCTACTCAAAGTCTGCCAACAGATGCGATCGGCTCCATCAGGCAAGCTCCTCCAAGTCCTGCCGTTGACATGAGCCCTGGAATCCACGCCGCTCATCTTTTGAAGGGGATGGCAAATGCTCCTATCATTCACTCGTTGCCACCCCTACCTCCTCCGTATATGAATCTGACAAAAGGACCTCCTTCTATTATGCCTTCTCTCCGCCAACGTGATGGACTTGGTGAAAATCCTCAAGTGGCTTTCACAGCTACTAGTGCTACACCTGATCAGACAAACGTTGGACTGCCACCATTACCACTCGGAAACCAAGCTGATTCAGGTAGGTTTGTGCAGTAAATTGAATGATTCAATCTTTAGTCATTATAAAAGCTTTGTTCTAATTTTTTTAAATACATCAAATTCAGAGTCCGATGAGCATTTCGCTGTGTAAGCTGTGTCATGAGTCAATTGCAGAGTCGCAATGATCAAATGGGTATAAAGATTTCTAGCGACGATTGGTCACCTTCAGTAGAGTAAGCTAATGTATTGTATATTGTATAAACGAATTGGTGCATAATGTATCGAGATGTATTTTTTTCTTCGGGTTTGTGTACCTAACAGGTAGGT
>Ga0115005_10002445_pt1 | contig 14802 bp, 12 predicted proteins | sample ArcOceMetagenome_FD_87163 | JGI IMG/M metagenome (GOLD analysis project Ga0115005, IMG submission 87163) | Marine eukaryotic phytoplankton communities from Arctic Ocean - Arctic Ocean - Greenland ARC118M Metagenome | ecosystem: Environmental > Aquatic > Marine > Oceanic | place: Arctic Ocean... | reverse complement strand
TGGCTGGGTGTAGATAGCTCAAAATCAGCCTAAAACCAGCTCAAAACCAGCTCAAACGGCTCATACAACTTGAAAATAGCTTACTGTACAGAATTTGAATCAATCGCTTGAAAATCGTTTGAATTTAGTTACCACAGGAGCTCATTTCGACAATCGACAATCGACAATCGACACTCCCGTGGGGAAACGAAAAATGGCGAAAAAAGGGGGACGTCAATATTGCAAAATATCTAAGTGATTTCATTGGGTCAATTTTGGCGGGCTCTCGCGGGATTGCTTTTCGACAATCGACTTTCGACGGTCCCTCCACCCACCATGGATTGAACATAATACCGGTACTACTGTACAGTAATGAGACCGGACGGACGGAGTATTGACAAAAAATGGTTTGTACGTAGAATTCCACGTGAACAACTTTTCCAGATTTGACGACATTGAGCAATGACAAAAGCTTTGGAATCAAAATTGTAGCTATTTTAAAATATAGCCCACAAATTCAAATAGGAATCAATGTTGAGGGAAATAATGAGGATTATTTTAGCCCGATAGGAGACATTAGTTTTCGTAAGATCCCGGTTATCATTACACTCTACACCGTTCATACATTACTGAGTCTTCCCACGAACCATACCATCTGTATGGTAGCTACACGGGATAAGCCTTTCGAGCATTGGATCATAATTGGTGCACTAAAACAACTGACCAACAAAAAAAGAAATCCAGCCAGAAAACTCAAAAAATGTCGACTGACTCACTCACTGACTCCTCATCTGATTTTCTGATAAAAGTAAGACCGCCTCTTCTGATTTTCTGACAGGACAAAAAGGAAATCCAGAACTCAAAAAGTTATGACGCTCCTCATCTGATTTTCTGATCAAAGAACCCCAGTAAGTAAGACTCACTCATCTGATTTTCTGACCGTGCTCAAAATAAAAGTTAAAATCTTGAATCAATTTTCCTAATTTTAGTCAACCTTGCTGTGAGTCTTGAAGGAGGATGATACATCGGTCCATAGCTTAGGATTAGTAATACAGTCACCATGAGCATGACCCTCCCAAAATGTGTACTGTATTGACTTAGTAAGACGATGACGATCGAGCTCTTGCCGTACTTCATCGGCATTAATAATAGAATCATGTTCTGCAAGAAAAATATGCACTTCAACATGATCAGGTATATCCTCTATCCACAGTTCAGAGTTATACCACGCAAAACGTCTGCGTAGATAATGTTCAATGAATAATTCCGAGGTGGCCGCCGCTCTGATGATAAGCCTATTTTTATTCTTCCGAGAAGCTGCCTCGTCTGCAGCTTTACTTGCATCTCCGCCACCATACAGAACATTTAAAACCAAGTCTGAATTTGAGAGGAGAATTGATACAGGATCCAGTAATATGAATTTGTGGATCATTGGCCTTATACGTTTTGCGTTCAGCAGCCATGTCAGTTGAAAAGTTCCAAAACTATGACCACATAGCGTGAGTTTACAATTATTCTCACAAAATCCATGAAAGCGCAGTGCTTGTTCCACACCATATACAGTTTCTTCTTCGCTCAACGCCTCGAAGGACAAATGGTATGTGATGGGAAGATTCTCGAATAGAAATACTGGTGAAGAATGATTTCTCTTTCCAGTGAGGAGACAATATCTCAGAAATGGTAGGTAGCCCACTATTCCAGCAGGTGTAATGCCGTGGAAAAATAAAATTGCGCTTGTGTCTATCATATCACCACATCCAGGTTTGAACCAGTAAGGAAGCAATGCCTTCCCAGTACTGTCGCACTCGGCATGAAATCGTTGATACCCGAGAAAGCGCAGAAGGTTATAAGAAAACTGACGCAGGATCCAAACTCCCAAATACAAAACGAATGGGCGATGAAGAGGATTTCCTTGTTCCAATGTACAACGTCTTGGTTTCAAACGTGTATAATCTTTATCGTCCGATGATGCACGCGTGTTCTTTGGGTACACAATGTCATACTTTTCTTTAAGAATGTTGATCATGATTTTCATCTCATCTCGTTCCCAATTTTCTAGATGATCAGGAAATTTGTTAAAGAAAGCCCAAGAGAAAAATTCCTGTATACCATCATGATCAATAATTGCATGATCTGTATTCCTTGCACATTCTATGGATATCTTGTTATCATTGGATTTTTGTATATCTTTCGTCTCATGTTTGCCCTCAAAAGAGAACCAACTCCTCAAGAAAGTATTAAAGTCCGTTTTAGAGTTTGTATTCCCCAAACGGCTCATAGCCTCCAATCTGTCCAGAATTCGTAGAAATAAGAGATGGTGACGACGGTGAGGATGACATTGTTGGTTGTAAGAACCTCGGTAGGGTTGAGATGTACTTCTAGAAATGTCTGCGGCTCGAGGTTTGAGGTGAAAAGCATAGATTGCATAAAATATTATTTCGACGATAATCCAGGCTGCAAGGATCATCGTGATATTTTGTGTAAGTTGTGATGATCAAAGGGGGAGGGAAGTGGTATCTGGTGGTATGTACCGTAGGGGGCCGCGGTCATAGCGGTCCTGTATGAATTCTACGGTGTTTGAGAAATATTGTTCACTTTTTGTCATTGGTATGTACGTGTAGCAGAGCGTCATGCTTTAGTTTCCCCTCTGTATGTATAAGAGGAACGACTATACAATCGTGACAGCACCCATTCCCGTCTATTTTAGTTCTACGGTGGGGGACCACGTTGGAATCCCTGGTGTTGTTATTTTTGTATCAACATACAACAATTCAGCAACATTTTGCATCAGTGCAAACGTGAAGAAGAGTCAATTACGTGTATGACACACGGATGTGTATAGTACATACTGTACTGTACAACTGTTGTACAGTACTGAAGGTTTATTCTATTGTTTCAACGGGTACATGCAAACCAAGCAATCTTGGACACAGCATCATCTTTCTAACTTTAGAGAAAATTACATTACCACATTTTCGTTATCCAGCAAAGCAGTATCTTTTCTAATCTGGGCTGCCTTACTAGAAACAAGCTTCTCCCCCTCCGTCATAGTGCCCTTAACTTTTTTATTCGTATTCTTCTTGCTGGCCTCAATAGCTGCACGGTCATCATCCCACACATCTTCTCCGATGCCATACTTAGGATTTGACAAGAACTCATTCTGCGCATCCTCACTCCTATAAACACAGCTCAACTGCGGATACTCATTCAAATCCCCAACAAAAGCCCACGTGTTCATATTCTGTTTACAAGCCCTGACTTCCTTGGTATTGATCAATCCCTTATCCTGCAAGACAGGAACAACATTCGCCTCCCTCAACACACAAGCAGGCTTAACATCAGCCTGGGCAACATAAACATTGAATGGATTAAAACTGACAAAAACTCTCTGATCAAATGCCATTGCTGAAGCACCGTATTGACTGCAAAGCCGTGAATTGGGAGCAGCCTGATCGACTGCATCCCTCGATGCTAAATCTTTAGGACTGGTGTTGATTTGTGAGTCGACGGTTACTCCAGTTCCGATTCCGAGGACAAAGACTCCGGCAAGGAGGGCTTGGGAGACCGAATTTGGGAGACGCATGCCCTTGGGTATTCCAAAGGGTGATGCGACGTCCAGGTCTTGTTCTTCTTTGCTGGAACGAGGACGGCGACGGCTGCGTTTGCGGTATTCTTCATATTCATCGTCGTCGTCGTCGTCTTCATCGTCGTAGTAATAATCGTCATCGTCGTCACGACGGCGTCTTGCATTTATTGAAGATGATGAGAATGTGCGTTGAGACTGAATTGTAACAGACGAGGAACTATAAGTAGATGATAGAGTGACAAAAGCATCACATTCCAGCGATAAGGCTGAGATGAGGGCAATGGTGATTGCCACGGACATGAGAGAAGATTTCGGCATCTTTTCTATTTCATTCAAGCTGCAGATAGAAACCAGTTGTGTACAGTTTTGTTGTTGAAGTACGAGTATGTAAGATCTAGATAGAGTAAGTAGCTGCTGTGCCTCTCGTTTCATGTGTGTTAGTGTGTTGTGTCAACTTCCGTTTTGCGTCCATGCGCTATTGCGCGTTCTGCCACTGTCTGCCTTGAAGTTTCTTTTCTCGCTTACTTGTCCGCGCGCGACATGCACTCCAAATTTGATGAGAGCCACACAAAATCTGAAAAAGATGAGAGATGAGAGCCACCCAATTTTGAAGCACACAATCAAAGTCAAGTGAACTTGATCATAATTCGAAGAAACAAGGCATCATGACAACATCATAGAAAGAAGCATCCAAGCTTTCAACCGTGATGATCTTAGGTATATTTATATCGATATATATCCTGTAGAACAAACAAATATGGCCAAGAACAGCAAAAAGTTGTCTTTCAAATGGAAGAACAAGTCCCATAAAAAATCTGATACTGATTGGATAGGAGCTCTGGCCAAAGAAGCATCATCTGCAAGCACCAATGTCCTTTCGAAGAAGGAACGAATCGAAAAACGCAATTCTAAAAAACTCAGGAAGGAGGAACGTCAAGGATCATCCAAAGAACATTCCATCCATCCCAGAGCAGCTCAACACAAACAACAGGGCCATGAAAGAGATTCGGATGAATTGAGAGTCAAGGCAGAGTTTTTCATGGGGCAATTGTCTCAGAAGATGGAGGATACTGTCAGCAGAATAAATGAGGGGAAATCTTATAAGGAAAGAAGATTTGCAACGCCTTTTTCTCCGATCGAGACCAAAGGGAAAGCCACAAAGCATCAACAGCTGTCTGAAGATGCAATTCAGGTACGTGTTTGTGTTAATTGACAAAGCTTGAATGAACATGTTTCTTGATGATTCTATGTGATGGTAGTAGTTTCAAACTTGATTGAACACCGGTGGTACACTCTTGGCTCCTTTTCGTCCGTAACTGAGTCACATTTTCACCCGCCGAAAATAGAGCACAGGATATTATATTTCGATCACTATTCCCCTGTGTGATTCGTTCAGCATCTTTGCTATATCTTTTGTTTCGAACACCCTTTTGTTTTTATTTTCAATTGTGTTCTTTTCTCACAATATTTATCCCACCAATTGGAAAGCCTCGTAAAAAGGATTACGGAGGATTAGGCCTAGCAAGAGAAAGTCTACTTATTGATCTGAGAGATGTATCCTTTATACCGAAACTTGAAGAAGAGTTTGCAGAACACATTGCTGGATTCTTTGGTAAACAAAGAACAAAAGCAATGAAGAAGCAATTGGATGGTAATATGTTATGGAGAAGTCTTGCTGATAAGAGCAAGGGAAAGAAAGGCGGCAAACATAATTTGAATGTTAAAGTGGATGGGAAGAAGCTTTCAGATATGTCACCAGATGAACGCGTGGAGGCAATGATCAAATTAGACATGATTTAAATTTCAAAAGGTTTATTTATTGGCTTCAACATATTACATGAAGTACGTGTACCGTAGTTTATTAGGAATTGCACCTTCTTAATTCGCAGTGCTGAATTTCGTTTCCCTCATTGATACACTGAGCATCTCCGCAGAATAAATCTGGTTTTTTAGTTGTCTCGTTTGCATTATCATCGACCTCCTCGCCCTCTACCCGCACTTTAGCTCTACAATCATTGCAAACCAATACCAACACGCGGCAACGACAGCATCGTGCTTCCTTGTTTTCGCATGGTGCATGACCATTGTCATAATCATCATGATAACAGTTGCAGATCACGCATTTGCCAACACCTTCCACATCACTTCTTCCAACGACTGGATCGTAACGCCTTTGATCAAACACAAAATTCTTTCCCGCGAATAAACAGGGACTCTCTTTTTGTGCAGTACACGTAGGTGTATTCTTCTCTGCATCTTGTGAATCATCCGATCCATCATGTTCCTCTCTTTTTCCATATGTCTCGAGGTATTTTTGGATACCACCCTGCAATTGATATACCGCTTTTGGTTTCTCGACATCTTTCGGCCACTCCTCGCTCTCCGAAAGTGCCTGGAGGTATACTGAAGCACGCTCACATCTCACCCCACCCGTGCAATACATGTAAACATTCTTACCAGCCAAGTCAGGGATAGAAGCTTTGAGCACAGAGGGTATAGTAGAGTATTTGCGAGTGTTTGTCAAGAGCGTCGGGACGTTTGTGACGCTGAAATGACCGATATTGCTCTCGTAAACGTTGCGTGCATCAATTAGGATTGCTCCTTTGTCGGGCAAAGTATTTCTTGCGTCTTGCATGAGTTGAGTGTTCCACTCCTGTGGCGTGAGGTGTTGGGCTGGTTCGTAATTGTCTAGGTTTATAGGTTGCGATTTGACATTGGATGAGATGGAATTTTGGGCAGCCTGTGCATTCACATCTGCAGCTGCAGCTGCAGCTGCAGTGCTTGTACGTTCAGACATTGCATCAGTGTTTGCACATTTATCGCTTTTCAGGAGATCTTTCTTGCTATCAATCTCTGTGGTTTCTTGGTGCAATCCCATTCCTTTGTTTTTCTTTTTCTTACCCCTTCTCCGTCGTCTGTTCTTTTGTTGTTGCTCAGCTGCAGTCGGCTCATTCAAACTAACCACCTCTTGGGTAATTTTACACGATAAAGAAGTAAACACTTGTTTTTCAACCTGCAAATCATTTCTCAGATGGCAATATTTCACATCGAGAGTTTCACCATAACGTGCTTCATCCTGAGAGGTGGTAAAAGTAGCAGCTTCAACTTCTTGACGCAATTTCGTCTCGTAAATCTCGAGATTGGATTTCGTCCCAGAGAGTACCCCATTGATACCTTCTTTACTTATTCTTATTCTTCCAAAGAGATTTAGGTCGTTACAAATGGATTTGTGGAATGTGGAATGGGGATCGAGGGACTTTTGGGGGATTTGGATGTACCAATAGTATAATGCGATCATTGTATTTTCCATTGGTTCTATTTCTGAACCACTTCCTTCAGCAGCACCCATTTTATTTGTTTTGCAATGCAAAAAGAAGAAAGTATTTCCACGTCTGTGAAGAACGGTAGGTGTAGGTACTATACTGTACCTTCACACTGTGGTATTCTTTGGTGGTGTTGTGCTTTATTTGTGCTTTGTGAAAAGGTTTTGTTTGCGATACGAAATGATTTCCCAACCATACAGAAATAACGTACAGATGGATGGACGGATGGTTGAACGGCAAGCAAGCATTCAACAACAAGGCTATGAATACCATTTTACTAAAATTGATTGAATTCAAAGCACCTCAAAGCAACTAACAAACTTAACTAACCAGATTGCATTAATCAAACAATCCATAACCAACAATATAATTCCATCACAATCGAAACAACCTACACACGTACAGTACACTAACATGAACTCACACCGCAAAATGACCCCCAAAGGTCACATGTCCAGCAACGGCTCTGGACCCCCCATCATGATGATGCCCGACAACATCCGCGCAACCTTCATGCCCGACCCTCCCCTCCGCCACCTCCCCCCTCCCAAACGCAAACGACCCAAAGCCTACACACCCGAAGGTCTCGTACCCGTCAAACAGGAATCAGGAATTCCCAAGGATATTGGGAACGTGAGCGCCAGCGGGAGGAAAGCAACGGGTTTGACGGGTGTCGCGGCCTTCATGGCGCAATTCGAGCGGACGTCTGCTCCCAAACGCGTCCTTCAATCCACTTCCAAAACACTCAAGGAGCTAAAGAAGAAAAAGAGGGAGGAGAAATTGAAGGAAGTCATGGGACCGCTGATTGAAGAGTATCGAAAGGAGCAGAGGGAGTCTTCTGGCGAGTTCCGTAATATGAATTGTTACAATACGCTATTTGTCGGTAGGTTGGCCTATGAGGTTACGGAGAGGAAGCTATTGAGGGAATTTGAGAGTTTTGGGGCTGTCAAGGATATTAAGCTTGTGCCTGTCAAGGGAGGTGAGAGGGAAGGGAAGTCCAAGGGGTATGCTTTTGTAGAGTTTGAGCAGGAGGATGATATGAAGAGAGCTTATAGGTCTGCAGACGGGATGAGGATCGAAGGAAGGGAAATTGTTGTGGATGTTGAAAGGGGGCATACTGTGCCCAATTGGTTGCCTAGAAGATTAGGTGGTGGTCTAGGTGGGACCAGGTGAGTTTATTGTTATGTTATGTTATTATACGTTCAAAGTTTAGAGTGGACGTCGTTACACTTTTTACATGTCTCATACTTTAATTATTTTAAATTCACATAGATTGGGATCAAAGGAAAAGAATGTGACTCGACCGGGTCGATTCGATCCATCAAGACCAGAACAGCCACCTCCTCAAGGGCCACCAATGGGATACGGTGGCGGAAGAGAATTTTACAATGATCGAGGTGGTCCTGGACCTCCTAGAGGAGGAGGGTATGGCCATGGGCCACCGCCAGGAAGAGGTGGGTATGATGATCGCGGTCCTCCTGGTGGTGGTGGAGGTGGTTATGGAGGACCAAGAGGTGGGTATAATGATCGTGGACCTCCTCCTGGTGGTGGTGGTGGGTATCATGACCGTGGAGGACCCCCACCGAGACGAGGGCAGGGTCCTCCTGATAGAGGTCCTCCTGATAGATATGGTGGTGGAGGACCGAGATATGGTGGCGGTGATCGTGGCGGTGATCGAGGAATGAAGAGAGATCGGGATTATGGTGATGATAGGGGAGGTGGTTACAGAAGAAGGTACTAATTACCTCGTGTGAACCTTGCTAGAAAGCTAGTTATCTACACGTGTGGGTTCAAGTATTGTTGTACTTGAGAGTACGGTGCACTGTGCACCGTGAGGATTTCAAGAAATCTATTGCTTTTCTTTCAATGATGGGAAAAACTGGATTTTATGTGATGCACAATCATGTTTGAATGCGTTCAACAAAAGTGCTGTAACTGAAGGAGAGCACTTCCCTACACGAGTATTTGATACTCCTCTAAAAGGTTAAGTAATCAAAAGGCTAAGTAAATTATCAAATTTAATGAGAAAGTGAATGCCCGGATCAATCGGATTCAATTGGGCATGTCATTTTATCAGAGAGTAAGTATACGGTAGGTGTGAATGAATGAATCGAATCAATCGTCATATTATACGTCGTGTGAGGCCTGTCCTGTGTCATTATAATTTTGAAATCAAAAATCCACTTTGAGATATTTTTCAAAATTCAAAAGAGGTCACAATTCTGCAATCTGTCAAGGTGGAACCTAAAACTAAAGCTTTCCATCAACCATGAAGATTAGAACTTTGCGTGCATCAATTCTCATTATCGCAGCGACTGCTGTGGTAGGACGACCACAACAGCAAGACTTCATTTCATTCACTTCCGATGGAGGGGCCATATTTCGGGGGGCTATTCAGTCGGCAACTGGAAGCTCCTCGTTTGATGAAATAAAGGTGCAAAAAGATTTACTAATCGCTAATGGCAAAGTCATTGGGAAGTCGATTCAGATGGAAAGCATTGAAGCCAAGGAAATAGTTGCCAAGTCGAAGCTTAGGGTCAATGGAGTTTTGAATGTTACTTCGGATACGACCATCGCTGGGAAGCTAGAAGCAAGAGGACAGCTCGTTGCCAAGACAATATCAAGTGATTCAGTCGGTGCAAGATCAATCACTGCAAAAAAGCTTGACGTATCGGAGAAAATGAACGTGAAAGGGACATTGAGGGCAGAAGAAGGAGAATTTGTGAAAGAATTGAAAGCGAATGATTTACAAGTGAAAGGTACGCTTCGTTGCTCGGGAAAGGAGTCCTTGGTGACAACGGGTTCAGTTCAAATGAATGGTTTGGAGGCAGCGACTATTACTACGAAGAACTTGAAAGTAAAGGAAAATCTTGATGCAGCTTCTCTTACTGTGTCGGGAAAAGACAATCGAAAGGCCAGGCTCGATGTCCTAAATGGAACAGTTCGCACAAGTGAAGTGATCTCCACGGACTCAATAAGTACTCCAATGCTCAAGTGTGACGCTAGCACTGTGAAGAAAATGCTGCAGACACAAAACTTGACAGTGCATGAATTTGCAAAAATCAGAAATGTCAATGTAAGTATGGAAGCACATGTGAGACAACTCAGCGTAGATTCAATGGATGTCAATAAGAAACTTAAAGTTTCAGGTGGAGTAATCGTTGCGATGAACGGCATTCATTCGAAGCACGATTGCAAAGTGGAGGGTACTCTAATAAGTAACAAAGGTCGATTCAAAGAAGGGGTAGGAGTAGCTGGAGTTCTGACCGCGGATGAGATTGTTGCAAAGAAAAACATCACCGTTACAGGTACTCTGATTTCTAAAGCGATCGACATAAAGGATGGACATGCAAAGAATTTTAATGTAGACAAGTTGTTTGGCAATACAATCACAGCTGAAGCGATGGTTGTCGACCAGTCTTTCACCTCCAAAGGAGAATTCAAGGCAATCAATAATGCTACAGTAAATGGAATGCTTACTGTCAATGGGGCTCTATCTACAGCCTCTGCAATCTATAGTGAAGGATATATCCATGCAAAAGGTGATTTGAGGTAAGCACCGATTTCTGAATTTAGATGTAAAGATGTCATTGAATGCTGCATTAACAAATGTCGTTGTACGCATGTAGGTCTACCAACAATGTCCTAGTAGATAGAAATGCGACGGTGAATGGAAACATGCAGTGCCATGGTACGATTCAAACTCCATTCGCTACAATAACTAATACTTTGAAAGGAAGTAAGGTGCTTGTGGAGAACCTGAACATCAGTGAAATGTTAATTGGCAAGGAGGCTAGATTTGGTGCAGATGGTGGCGTCATGAAAATAGAATCAAATAGCGTGTCAATATTGTCAAACCTCATCGGCAGCAATGCATCTTTTGATGGAATCGTAAACGCTGACAATATTACTACTTCGTCAATCAGTGTAGACAACAGCATTACTACTAATCAGCTTGTGTCCAAGAATACGATTGTTGTTCAACATGGAGATCTCAACGTTACTAAAGGTACCATCAGAGCTTCAAACGCTGAAATCAATGGCAACATGACAACGAATACGATAAAATCGTTCAATATTGCTGCATCAGCGGTGACATGCACCAATATGCTCGTCGAGGATGCTGTCAATACTTCGTCGATCACTGGAATTACGGGGCACTTCGATGATGCTATTGTAAGCACGCTTACAGCGAAAAATGTTGTGGTAAATGGAAATATAACCGTAGCGGAAGGCAGTGCGATAACTAGTGAAACTATAAATACTCAAAACTTCCATGCATCCGCAGTTGAGGTGCGGGATGGAGTGAAGGCGACATCTTTCATTGGTAAACGCATTTATACAGAAGATATTACCTCGAGTGGGTATGTCACCGCCCAAAATCTGAATGTGAAAGGAGGTGTAACAGTAGGTGACGACTTTGAAGTAAAAGGCATGGTTACTGTCAAGACCTTGATGAATGCCAAAGATGTCAAGATCGAGAATAGCTTGGAGGCCACAACAGCAAGGTTTGGTAGTTTTGTTGAGGCAGGAGGTATGAAAGTTCGAAAGCTTAATGTCAATGGCGAGCTATACTTGGATGGGGTAGATATCGGTAAAAGATTGAAAGAGATGGATGTATTGCAAGAAAAGGTGGACAAATTGGAAGCTTTAGTTGCCAAGCTTTCATCCAAAGTGCTTTAGTGCTAGATTTCAACGCTTGATTTCAATTAGCAAAGTCTAATTTCATATGGTAACGTAAAATGTGCTTTATAATCCTACACGTACTGTACTTCAATCTACTGTTTGTTGCTTTCGCCCAGACCGTGATGAACATCCTCGCAATCGTTAATGTTTATTATTTCCTTCCTACTCACCCTTCTCAATGAGTTCGGGAAGCTAACTGTTATCGCGTTTGTACAACCTTTGGTAAACTTACTTTGTTTGGATTGATTTCAATTTTGAAATCAATTTGAAACATTTTTTTCAAAAATTGGTAGAATACAATGTCTCGAATAGGTGCATCTATTCAAGCTGACAAAATGAGCGTACCCTTGGGATCGTCTTTAGAGGAAGAGGCAAAAAGTCATCAACGATTGAGGAGACAACTGCCTTCAGTGAAATTTCAGTAAGTACCGAGCTTTCGATGACGATATCTATGTGTTACGAGTACATTTCTATTTGCTAAAAATATGTTCGTCCAACAGGAATGGCGAAGAGAAAGAAAGTAGCCAATCGCTTATGGGGGTGACATCACCAAGACGTCCTTTGCATGAAGCTATGGATAAGGTCGATGGAAAATTGGTACGGATGCCTAAACTTGGCTCAATTAAATCGCTCCAAAGACAAAGGTATGGGCACACCAAACATTTTCAATCATCAACCCCCATTATAAATCAGCTCCATACTCACCATAATATTCACAAAAGTTCAAGAATTATCCAGAAAGAAAGGAGTAGAGGTGATTTGATGGGGCATGAATCTTCATCGAATGGTACATCTGTAAAAGGCTTAAAATCGAGCACCGAACTTATAGCTCGGGCCAAATCATTACGTAAACGTCCGAAAGGAGAAAGGATAAAGGGCAAACATTCGAAAGGAGAACGAATACAAGAATTATCCCCCTTCAGATTGAGGAATACTGCACGATCACCTCTTGAATTGCAGCAGAGGCGAGTAGTAGAGAGGGGGGTAGAAGAGAAACTTGAAACACACGATAGTAATATTACACCGGAAATTTCTTCCAACTTGATGGAAGATGTTGCATCGCTCCACTACCACAGGGACAAGCTACGAAGTATTGCTTATGGGGTACCTGAAGTACACTTCTTAGGTGAAATTTGCAAAGGTTCTGAATTCAACGGATGTGCTCTATCTTGTAAATGGTCCATCGATTGGTCCAAGAATACATGGTCCCTACTAGAGGGTGCCAAAGACGGACAATCACAATATACAATGAATTCCGATGACAACCTTTGTGTCTGGAACCACCCTGTCGACTTGCATTTCACCGCAGCGAATATGAAGGGATGGCCAAGAATTTTGTTGCAGGTGTGGAATTTAGATGTCCATGGACGAAGCAATCTTGTTGGCTACGGCTTCACTCATCTCCCATCTTCACCAGGTATGGTTCGAATCCTTTTCTCTAGATTGTGATGTGACACTGTCTAAACTTGTGGTACTTACACATCTAACCCATACACCCACAATCATCCTTGCTATCAATGATCTATAGGAACTCAGGAGATTGAAGTCAATTGCTGGAAACCTAGAGGTTCTGTGTGGGAAGAAATCCATGGTTTCTTTATGGGGACTTCAATTCACCTTACACGAGAAAGCCTTTTATTCGAAGAAGCATGGGAGAATCGACACCGATTGGTCACGTCCCCATCGGGCAAGGTACGATTTAGAGATTTCAATGAAAATCGTCTTGAATTGTTGCAAACGAATGGGTCGGGTTCACCTCCTCATTGACATATTCTTTAAAATGTTCACAGGTAAAGATTCGTATTAGCACCATTTTGAGATACTTTGAGCAACAATCGGTGCCCTTGGGGTGAAACAGAAACAATTATTTAAAATTCTGTGGATTATTGAGGCCTGAAAAAGTAGTGGAAATCATCTGAGTCATTCAACGCGTGTCGGAGCAAGTTCTATGCATGCAATACTACACGTACCGGTAGCGATAGCTTTCGAACGGTTCTTCTAAAGTTCTTGTAACTTGTAACTTTTAAAGGATCTTCATTATGCATTATGCTGGCAGCTGGCAGCTGCTGACATCACAATTCACAATCTTTTAGAAAATATGAACTTGAAATTACCTGGAAATTTAGATTTTGCTGAAATGCTTTGAATTTAGTCAACAAAGTGGTTAGTTGACACAAATAAACTAAGTCTCTACGCCCAAGCCAAAATTTGAGTCCTTCATTCGCTCTCCTCAGACGACGAGAATCATTAATATGAGTTCGAAATTCGCATCATCGTTCTTCGTTGACAATAGAGGAGTAATAAATGAAAGATGCTGAAGGAAAAGCTTTTAAAATAAAATCAATAAGTACAATACGTAATTACGAGTACACGTAGGTGTAAAATCGTGTTTAATGCTCCATCACTTGGTTCCCCAGAGGAGATGTCTTCAACTTCTTCATGTTTCTTCGGTTCTACTTTCGATTTGCGCATCCTCGGTAAATGTTTCTTCGCTCGTTTGATTGGCAGAGTCTTCGACCTCTTCATGTAAAATATTCGTTTGGTTCTCGTCAAATCTGACTAATTTGTTCAAAAGGCTGGGTCGACCTGATGCCTTGTTCTCGTCTGTACTCTCGCGCTCATCTGCAAGTTCATCATGTGAACTTGATTCACATCCCACACCATTCTTCTCTTCGTCGCCATTCCTCGTCCAGTTCATATTTTGTCGGGTTTCTAGTTTGATGGAGGTCTGAACGTCGGTACTTTTGAACACGATGCTTGAAAAACGTCTCAATAAAGCCTTTGTTCCGAATGATCGACTTAATAAGGAAGTTCGTGAGCTCCATTGTCGGAAGTCATTGAGAAGGGTTTGTGGTGGTAGTCCTCTTCTCTTTTCATCGCCCTTTGACATCAATGCTTTGGTGAATGCTTGACACCAAGATAGGTTGAATTTCTTGGAACTCTTTGCTTTCATGACCTTTGGGTACATGTAAATGATAAAGTTGATGAGGCCTTGCATAGGCAGAAAAAGAGCGTCGACGAAGAAAAATGCAACGGGTGTTTTATGTACTCCTGCCAGTTCCATAATTCGAAGGATTATAAAAGGAAAATATGTGACGAGCCATGCGATATTGTAAGCAAAAGCTCTGAATAAAATATTTCTTTTTCCATCTGCATTTCTCCTTCTTCTCGTTGGAGCGTCTTGTTTCCTCATGCATGGAAAAAACCATTGAAATATATTGCTACACG
>Ga0115005_10002440_pt1 | contig 14811 bp, 13 predicted proteins | sample ArcOceMetagenome_FD_87163 | JGI IMG/M metagenome (GOLD analysis project Ga0115005, IMG submission 87163) | Marine eukaryotic phytoplankton communities from Arctic Ocean - Arctic Ocean - Greenland ARC118M Metagenome | ecosystem: Environmental > Aquatic > Marine > Oceanic | place: Arctic Ocean... | reverse complement strand
CCGTTAACTAAGATGATGAAGCCGGGCATGGGCACGTACTATAAGTTTAAGGACATGTTTGAGAAGTACTCAAAAGAAGCGGGTAAAAAGCAATATTTGATTCCGTATTTCATCAGTGCTCACCCAGGCAGTACCGATAAAGACATGCTGAACTTGGCCCTATGGCTGAAAGAAAATAACTTTAAAGTTGACCAAGTACAAAACTTTTACCCTTCGCCAATGGCCACCGCCAGTACGATGTTTGCCACAGAGCGCAATCCACTTAAGCCGGTTAAAGCGAAAAACCATGAGCCTGTGTTTGCGGCTAAAACCAAAGAACAGCGCGCTTTGCATAAGGCATTTTTACGTTACCACGATGCCGAGAGCTGGCCTTTATTGCGTAAAGCATTGAAGAAAATGGGCAAGGCTCACTTAATAGGTCGTGGTGCTAAGCACCTTGTTCCCCCTGAAAGTGGTCGTGAGAAAGACGCGCGTCGTGATGGTAAAAAGTTTGTGCCTAAAAATACGCGTGGGCAAAAATCCTTTACGGCTAAAACTCAGCATAACGGTTTACCCCATATGCCAAATACAAAAAAAGCCAAAACAGGCGCACCCAAAAAAAATAAAAGCCCGCGCTAGCGGGTGATTATTAATGAGGGTTTTCATTTTTTTGTTGAGACGATTGCCGCTCTAATAAAACGCGCATTAAATCCCGCCAACTGACTAATCCTTGTATTCTATGATCGTCATCGACAATAGGGATACACGAGATTTTGTGCTCGTTAAATAGTGTTACGGCATCAAAAAAATCATGTTCGCCACTCAGGCTAATGACTTTGTGGGACATGATGACATTAACATGCCGCTTAAGGACTTCTCTGTCCGCTTGGGTTTCATTAACGGTATCAATTCTTGGGTTCATGGCTTTTAAGTAGTCGCGGTCACTCACAATACCGACGAGTCTTTCGTGTTGAGTAATCAGCAAATGATGAAAGCGCGTTCTATCGAAAATGTGTTTGACATCAAGTAACGTGCGGTCAAGGTCTAGGCTGATGATGCGTTTACTCATGAATGCTTTAATTTTCATATTATTCGCCTGCCATAAACCTTGCTGATGAATGCCTGAGTCAATTGAACATGTTTATCTTTGCTTGCTTGTTATAGTCTAGGTGTTTTTTAGACACGTATAAGAAATTTCTGATTAAGGCAATTTATGTTATACCGTTATCTTTTTGGTCTATGTCTTGGCTTCATATCAAGTTTTGCTGCCCACGCTCAGTTAGAAGCCGGCTTTGGCCTGTCTGCGGTTTCTGTGCCGCATTATGTAGGCAGTGATGAGTCTGAGCAGTTTTACCTGCCTTTCCCTTACTTACGTTATCGCAGCGAGAAAATCACCATTGACCGTAACTTGATTCAGGGCAATCTCTGGCAGTCAGGTAATTGGAGTCTTGAAGTCAGCTTGGGCGGAGCGGTAAAGGTGGATAGCGATAAAAGCCAAGCCCGCCAAGGGATGGATGATCTTGATTTCATTATTGAAGCAGGGCCTGCGCTGCATTATTACTTTTTAGGTGATCGCAGTCAGGGCAATGCCATGTTCCTAGAGTTGCCAGTTCGCGCGGCCAATAGCACTGACTTTACCCAAGCCCAGTATCGAGGTTTCACCTTTAACCCTCGTATTGTATGGCGCCGGGAGTACTGGTTAAGCGGCTACGAGGTTCGGCCTCAGATATCCTTAGGATTGCGCTCTGCAAGTGGCCACTATCATGACTATATTTATGGGGTGAGAAGTGAATTTGAAAGACAAGGGCGCAATACTTATAAGGCCAACAAGGGTTATGGTGGCTGGCAAATGGGCTACAGTACGGCGGTATTATGGTCCGACTGGCTCGCGGCTGGGTTTGTGCGTTACGTTAACCTATCAGGCGCCGCATTTACTGATAGCCCCCTGGTTAAAACCCGTTCTAGCTTGCTTGTCGGAATGGCGGTTGCTTACTTGTTTTAGGTAATCCAGATCAATTCAGTGTACACTTGTTCACCTTAATTCATGGCGAGGATTGACTTAGCTTTAGGCTTAGGTAGCATGCTTGAATTATTAGATTTGTTATATGAAAGAGCAGTTTTATGAAGTACCTATTTAGTATCGTGTTGGCCGGTTTTTTATTGGTGTCGTTTGCAGAGCCAGCGGCGGCTAAAAAGTTTGGTGGCGGCGGGTTTGGTAAAACCTTCAAAACCAGTCCATTCCAGAAACAATCACCAGCCAGTCCTAACAAAGCAGCGCCTAATGGGGATAAAAGCAAAGCAGCACGTCCTGGTATGGGGGGTCTAATGGGCGGCCTGCTGGCAGGCGGTATTTTTGCTTACTTATTAGGCAGTGGCGCGTTTGAAGGCCTGCAGATGATGGACATCCTATTATTCGCGCTGATCGGCTTTGTTCTGTTCAAGCTCTTTGCACGCCCAAAGCATGCGCCGCAAATGGTGGGTATGCAGCGCACCGGATTTGAGGCGCCAGAGGCGGCTAATACTGGGTTTAATTATCAATCAAACAGCGAGTCACAAAGTATTCCGTTAACGTTTCCTGAAGGGTTTGATGTTAAAGGCTTTGAAAAGGGTGCATTAGAACACTTTACTTTGGTCCATAAGGCTTGGGATCAAGGTGAGCTAGCCACAATAGCTGAGTATGTTCACCCAGACCTATTGGCGCAATTAACACATGAGCGCGGGCAATACGCGGCTCAACTGGAGAACCAGATTATTGATTTAAACGCACAGATCGTAAGAGCGGAACCGATACCAAACGGGCATCGCTTGAGCATCTTATTTCGCGGTTTAATGAAAGACATGCAAAAGAATGAAGAACATGGCGTATTTGATGTGTGGCACCTAGAAAAACACGCATCCGATGCTTGGTTAATCGTAGGCATCGAAGCCGAATAAATAAAAAGAATTATCAGAGGTACTGATTATGTTTGAACAAGGTTTATGGGGGCTAAACGGCTGGCAAGTAGCGCTGTTTACCCTAGTGATGACCCACATTTCGATTGTTAGTGTGACTATATATCTGCACCGTGCTATGGCTCATCGCGCGATGGATATTCATCCTGCGTTAGCGCATTTCTTTCGCTTTTGGTTGTGGTTAACCACGGCAACGATCACCAAAGAATGGGTGTCTATCCACCGTAAACACCATGCGAAATGCGAAACTAAAGACGACCCGCATTCACCTGTTGTTAAAGGCTTAAAAACCGTTTTATTAACCGGTGCCGAGCTTTACAAAGAAGAGGCGGACAATCTAGAGACCGTGACTCGTTATGGTAAAGGTTGCCCTGATGACTGGGTTGAAAATAAGGTGTATCAAAAATATAAATTCTTAGGCATTTTCATCATGCTAGGATTTAACATTTTAATGCTTGGACCTATTGGTATTACCGTTTGGGCCATTCAAATGATGTGGATGCCGGTACACGCGGCAGGCATTATCAATGGGCTTGGCCATGCAATGGGTTATCGTAACTTTGAATGCTCTGATGCGGCAACGAACATCAGCCCTATCGGTATCTGGATTGGTGGCGAAGAATTGCATAATAACCACCATACCTACCCTAACTCAGCCAAGCTATCGGTTAAGAAGTGGGAATTTGACATTGGTTGGATGTACATCACCATTTTCAAAGCCCTAGGTTTGATTAAAAATGTGCGCACAGGCCCAGTAATGGCCATTGATAAAAGCAAGTTGGAACTGGATTTTGACGCAGCGCTTGCCGCGGCCAATAACCGTTTTCAAATTATGGCGCGTTTTTATAAAAAGGTGATTAAGCCGGTTGCCAAGAGCGAACGCAAACAAGCACAACTGAATCTGCCATTTATTAAGGCTAAGCGACTTTTGCGTAAAGAAGAGGCCCTGCTAAGTGACCAGTATCGTCAGCAGTTAGCGGACTTACTTGCCCATAATGAAATGGTAGAGAAAGTGTATAAAATGAAGCAAGAATTGCAGCTGGTGTGGAAGAAACGCAGTGCCAGCAGTGATGAGCTGTTAAAAGCCATGCAAGCCTGGTGTAAAGAAGCTGAAGAAAGCGGTATCCGTGTACTTGAAGAGTTTGCTCAGAGCCTGCGTCAGTACAGCACAAAGATTGCTTAATTCTTAGCGATACCTGAATAAAAACGGGAGCTTGCTCCCGTTTTTTTATGCCCCAAACATTTTAAATGACATTTTTTCATGCTTTACAGTACCGCATCCTAGGCTAAGCTTAAGTTAAGCAAAAATTAGGGCTCTGGTATGTTTGGCGGAAAAAAATAGCCTCGTTAGAGCAGCAGTTAGCGAAAGCACATAATGAAAATGCCGAGCAAAGCGAGAAAATCCTTGAGTTAGAGCAAGCACTTGAAGACACCTATGCTCATCTAGCTAATCAGCAAAAGCACAGTCACGAATATTACTCTATTCAAACCTTATGGGGTAAAAGTGCCAGTAGTCTATTCTCTCAAGCCACTATGTCGTTATCGTCACTGTACAAGCAGTTAGAGTAAGTTCGCCATGAATCCATTGTTTCTCAAAAGCGCATAGAGGATGTCAGTGATGTCACGGACAAAATCAATGAATTTGTTAAATCTATTGTGGAAATCAGTGATCAAACCAATCTTTTAGCCTTAAATGCAGCCATTGAAGCCGCTAGAGCTGGGGAGCAAGGCCGAGGGTTTGCTGTTGTGGCTGACGAGGTGCGGGCGTTAGCTAAGCGCACGGGCGAGTCGACCGAAAGCATTAATAATTTGGTGCAAATGATTAACCAGCAAACCCTTGAAGCTAAAAACGGCATTGGCGATACGGCTGAAAAAACAAAAAATATGACAGGCAATACAGATACCTTAATCATCACTGTGGGTGAGGTATTAAGTATTTCGAATCAAATGAAGTCCGTCATTACCCAGTCGTCATATGCTTCTTTTATTACATCGGTCATGCTTGATCATATCGATTGGAAGAACCAAATTTATCAGCACCTACAAGTGCAAGATATGAATATCAGCAATGAAATAAAAGACCATACACAATGTCGTTTAGGTAAGTGGTATTTTGAAGGTGAGGGGCAAAACTCATTTTCTCATTTACCGTCCTTCAAAAAAATGGATCAGCCCCATAAGCAAGTACACCAACATGGGATAAAAGCGCTGCAGGCCAACTTTGAAAAAGATCGAGACAAAACCATACAGCATTTAGGTGAAATGGAAAAAGCGAGTATGCAGGTACAAAACCTATTAGATAATATGATTCATGAAATGTTGGAGAGTGGAGGAGAGGATGAGCCATCACCTTCCAACGATGTGAACTTATTTTGATGCACGTTTGATTAAAGCGGTTTCCATCATATGAAATAACTTCGTTTGTGTTAAATCCGCTAGTGCTACCTCAGTAAACTCAAATTTTGGGTCCTCAGAAATTTTTGAAAATTCGTAGTCTACGATCTCCGGTTTATGATCATGGAAAATCATAATGATTCGGCTATCGTTCCCCCGATTGTCAATGGTTAACGTATCCGCAGCAAATCCCGCATTTCTTAGATTATGGCTAATGCCAATAATCGGATCTACGTCAGGGTAAGCTGCTTGGATATCCGCTTGTGCTAACTTAGCAATTTCACTTAAGTCGTAAATTTTAGCGTCTTTGATTTTCATAATGTATTTAAACTAGATTAAAAATAACGCTTAGTTTAAATACATTCGCCCCATTACGACAGGGCTAATCCCACCTTACTTTGATTCTCCCGTTGGAGTAACTCACAAATCCACTGGCCAGTCGCAATTACTTGATCAATATCCACACCGGAATCTATGTTCATACCATTGAGCATGTACAGCACATCTTCGGTTGCGATATTGCCACTGGCCCCTTTTGCGTAAGGGCAGCCGCCAAGGCCTGCAACGGCGCTATCAACCTTATTAATGCCGTATTCAAGGCTGGCATAAATGTTCACCAGTGCCTGGCCATAGGTGTTGTGGCAATGCACTGCCAATTTTTCAACGGGAACGTCTTTTAACACAGCATCTAACATGCGCTTAAATTTAATAGGAGTGCCGACACCGATCGTGTCTCCAAGAGAAATTTCAAAGCAACCCATTTGATATAACGTTTTAGCCACATCGGCCACGGCTTGTGGGTCAATGTCCCCTTCGTATGGGCAGCCAATAATAGTAGACACATATCCACGCATAGGTAAGTTTAGCTGTTGAGCTGACGCTGCAATATCTTCAAAGCGTTGCAAACTTTCTTTGATAGAACAATTAATATTTTTTTGAGTAAAGCGTTCGCTTGCTGCACCAAATATTGCGATTTCATCCGCACCATGCTGTATCGCACCCTCTAAACCCTTAAGATTTGGAGTGAGAACAGCGAACTGTGCTTGAGTGAGAGTTTTAATATTACTGCTATTAAGAGCATCCAATACCGCATCGGTATTGGCCATTTGTGGCACCCATTTTGGTGAGACAAAGCTGCCGACTTCAATCTTTTTTAATCCGGATTGGGCTAACCGTTCAATGAGCTCAACTCGTAAGGCAGCGGATAACGTTTGCGTTTCATTTTGTAAACCATCTCGTGGGCCCACTTCAATGATATGGACTTTTTTTGGAATCGACATTTAGGCTTCATCCATTTCAATTAACATGGCACTTTCATTCACAAGATCCCCAATATTGAAACAGATCTCTTTTATGGTTCCATCCATCGGTGCCTTGATGGCATGTTCCATTTTCATGGCTTCCATAATCATTAAGACATCACCGGCTTTCACCACTTGCCCTGGGGATGAATCAATTTGAATAATGGTGCCATTCATCGGCGCAGTTAGGCTTCCGGCTTGTTCTGTATGTTGATTAAAGTCTGATTGAACATACGACAATTGACTCTCACCATGATTATCATAGATCCATAATATGTTGTTGTGTTCAATGACACGTGCGCTGCGCCATTGTCCGTTAATCTCGTATTGCACTTGATTATCGTGTTTACGAGTCTTAACAGTATGATGATCACCATTAAAGGCGATTTGCAATTCTATCAGTGGCGACGCTTGGGTTTGATTGTTATGGCCATTACATAAGGTAACGTCAACATCCAGTGTCTCGTCACTCTTGGTATTAAAGCGTAACGTGTGTTTAGAAGCTTGATTTAAACGCAGGGATGAAAGCCCATGCCAAGGGTTCGTATAGTCATCACTGGCGCGACGTTTTTTACCAATACTTTCAAGGTTAAACATATGTTGGCAAACCGCAGCCACTAAGTGATGAAGTGGGATAGCGGATTGTTTCAAAAGTTGTTGATCAAACTCTTCAATAAATTGAGTGCTTACGTCACCTTGAGCAAATGCATCAACATTTACCACACGGCGTAAAAACGATAAATTGGTTGTTACCCCTGCAATTTGATACGTCTGAAGCGCTTGTTTTAATGTACTTAAACATTGTGCTCGATCCTCACCCCATACAATAAGTTTACTGATCATAGGGTCATAATAAGGGCTCACCTCATCACCTTGTTGTACCCCGGTATCTAAGCGTACCCTGCCTTGAATAAGCTTTGGCAGTTGCAGGTGATCAAGGGTGCCGGTTGTGGGTAAGAAGTCATTGTCTGGATCCTCTGCATAAATACGTACTTCCATGGCATGACCATGAATATGAAGCTGATCTTGTGTTAACGGTAACGACTCACCTTGCGCCACTTTTATTTGCCATACGACTAAATCTTGCCCTGTAATCATTTCAGTTACTGGATGCTCAACCTGTAAGCGGGTGTTCATTTCCATGAAATAAAAGGTGCCGTTGTCGTATAAAAACTCGACTGTGCCAGCCCCTTCATAGTTGATGGCCTTGGCGGCTTGCAGTGCCGCTTCTCCCATGGCTTGACGTTCCTGCTCACTAAACTGTGGAGCAGGGGCTTCTTCAACCACTTTTTGATGTCGACGCTGTATAGAGCAATCACGCTCAAACAAATATACACCATTACCGTTTTGATCCATGAATACTTGAATTTCAATATGGCGTGGACGGGTAATGTATTTTTCAGCCAGCAATTTATCATCGCCAAAGCTGTTTAAACCTTCGCGCTTTGAGGCTTTAATGGCAGCCATGATTTCATCTTCGCTTTCTACCACGCGCATGCCCTTACCGCCGCCACCGGCACTGGCTTTAATTAAAACGGGGAAACCGATTTTTTTCACTTGTTCAGCCAAGAACATTTCATCTTGGTTATCACCATGATAACCGGGTACCAATGGCACTTTAGCTTTTTCCATTAATGCTTTGGATTCACTTTTCGATCCCATAGCTTCAATGGCTGAGACCGGTGGGCCTACCCAGATAATACCGGCGTCTTGAATGGCTTGGGCAAAACCTGCGTTTTCCGATAAAAAACCATAACCTGGGTGAATGGCATCCGCTTGAGCATCTTTAGCGACCTGTAAGACGGTTTCTACAACCAGGTAACTGTCTTTGGCGGGACTTGCACCTGTGTACCAAGCCTCATCGGCTTGTTTAACATGCATGGCGTTTTGGTCGGCGTCGCTATATAAGGCGATGCAGTGAATACCGATTTTTTGTGCGCTTTGCATAATGCGTACAGCGATTTCACCGCGGTTCGCAATCAACAGACGGGTAATTTTTTTATTGTTGGACATATTCATTGCTTGCCTACCCAAGATGGTTCACGCTTTTCTAAAAATGAAGACAGGCCTTCTTGGCCTTCGTCACTAACACGTATGGATGCAATTAAATTAACCGTGTGATCACGCATGGTTTGATTAATATCACCTCGGGCTACGGTTTGGATAAGTTGCTTGGTTTTCGCCATGGCCTGAGGACTGTTATTTAATAATGCTTGAATTAAAACATTGGCTTTTTCTTCAAGTGCCGTTTCATCACTCACCACTTCATGTAGTAAGCCGAATGTTTCAGCTTGTGTTGCATCAAAGGCTTCAGCGGTTAAAAAATAACGTCGCGCTGTGCGCTCTCCAATGGCCGCCACCACAAATGGGCTAATCACCGCAGGGCTTAATCCAATTTTCACTTCGCTTAAACAAAAACGGCTACACTGTGTGGCGATGGCCATATCACAGCATGCGACTAAACCGACGGCTCCGCCGTAAGCGGCACCATTGACTAATGCAATGCTTGGCTTACTTAAGTGATTTAATTTATGCATAAGTTCGGCAAGTTGTTGAGCGTCGTCACGGTTTTCTTGCTCGCTTAGCACAGCCATGCGCCTCATCCAGTTTAAATCGGCACCTGCACTAAAGTGTTTGCCTGTGCTGGTCAACACGACAACTTGTACATTTGGGTTTGATTCAACGTGATTAAGTGCCGTGATAATTTGTGCAATCAGTACGTCATCAAACGCGTTATGCACATCAGGGCGATTTAGAATGAGTCTTGCCACTCCATCTTTAATATCGATCAATAAATTAGAATCTGTCATGGTTACATCCTAAATACGCCGAACTTGGTTTCTTGTTTAGGCGCGTTAAGGGAGGCACTGATGGCAAGGCCTAATACTTCGCGAGTTTGCGCCGGGTCAATCACACCATCATCCCAAAGGCGTGCGGATGCATAATAGGGGTGACCTTCTTTTTCATACTTTTCTAATAGCGGTTTTTTAAACGCCGCTTGCTCTTCATCGCTAAACATCTCACCACGCTTTTCTTTTGCGCCTTTTGTGATCAGTGACATGACACCAGCAGCTTGTTCACCACCCATGACACTGATGCGTGCGTTTGGCCACATCCACATAAAGTTAGGATCATAGGCACGGCCACACATGCCATAGTTACCGGCACCAAAACTGCCGCCAATGACCATGGTAAACTTAGGCACCTTGGCACAGGCTACGGCGTTCACCATTTTGGCTCCATGCTTGGCGATGCCTTCTTGTTCGTATTTGGATCCCACCATGAAGCCGGTGATGTTTTGTAGAAAAATTAATGGAATATTGCGCTGGCAACACAGCTCAATGAAGTTCGCGCCTTTTTGTGCGCTTTCTGAAAATAAAATGCCATTGTTGGCAACAATACCCACCGGGTAACCATAGATGCGCGCAAAGCCACATACGAGTGTGGTGCCAAAGCGAGACTTGTATTCATCAAAATCACTGCCGTCCACAATACGGGCAATCACTTCTCGGGCATCCATCGGTTTTTTTAAATCTTGTGGGATAATGCCGTAAAGTTCTTGTGCATCGTATAGTGGGGCGATTACATCACGCACATCCAATTGTGTTTGTTTTTGCCAATTTAAACGGTCGATGCTTTGGCGGGCCAATTGAAGGGCGTGTTCATCATTTTCTGCCAGGTGATCCACCACACCACTTTGTGATGTGTGCATGTCGCCACCGCCTAAGGTTTCAGCATCAACCATTTCGCCGGTTGCCATTTGCACAAGCGGTGGGCCGGCTAAAAAGATAGTGCCTTGCTCTTTTACAATGATGGACTCATCGGCCATGGCCGGCACATACGCGCCGCCTGCTGTACAACTGCCCATGACCACGGCAATTTGCGGAATACCCATTGCCGACATATTTGCTTGATTGAAAAAGATGCGACCAAAGTGTTCTTTATCAGGGAACACCTCGTCTTGGCGGGGTAGGTTTGCACCGCCGCTATCGACCAAGTAAATACAAGGCAGATAATTTTTTTGTGCAATTTCTTGAGCGCGTAAATGTTTTTTCACAGTCAGCGGGTAATAAGAGCCGCCTTTCACTGTGGCATCGTTTGCTACGATCATACACTCTACACCGCTTACCTTACCGATGCCTGCCACGACACCGGCACATGTCACGTCTTCAGTGTAAACATCATAAGCGGCCAATTGCCCCACTTCTAAAAAAGGAGAACCTTCATCGAGTAGTTTTTCGATACGTTCACGGGCTAATAATTTACCGCGACTTTTATGGCGAGCTTGCGCTGCTTCACCACCACCTAGCGTGATGTTAGCTACTAGGTTTTTTAGGTCGGCCATTATGTCTAAATTAAACGCAAGGTTGTCTTTAAACTCTGCGCTATTGGTATTTATGTTTGATTGTATACTTGGCATTTGTATCTCCGTTGTGGGAGGGCGCTTGCGCGCGACAAAGAGTGATGAGTCATGTCGCGTACATACCCGATGCACTCGTTTCACTCGCGGGGCGCACTGAGCACCCTCCCACAGAGGTATCTAAAAAATTATTTTGACTCGTTGAAAATCTCACGACCAATCAACATACGACGAACCTCGGAAGTACCCGCACCAATCTCATACAGCTTGGCATCGCGTAATAAACGTCCCGTTGCAAAGTCATTGATGTAGCCGTTGCCGCCCAATAACTGAATCGCATCCAGCGCCATTTGTGTGGCTTTTTCTGCTGTGTAAAGAATGACGCCAGCGGCATCTTTACGTGTGGTTTCGCCACGATCGCATGCCGCAGCTACTGTGTATAAATACGATTTACACGCGTTCATGCTGGAGTACATATCGGCAATTTTGCCTTGCACTAATTGAAATTCACCGATGCTTTTACCGAACTGTTCGCGGTCATGGATGTAGGGCACCACAATATCCATACACGCTTGCATGATGCCCGTGGGGCCGCCAGATAACACCACGCGCTCATAATCGAGGCCGCTCATTAATACGCGTACTCCTTGGTTTAAGCCGCCAAGAATATTTTCTTCAGGTACTTCGCAGTCTTGGAAAATAAGTTCGCAAGTGTTGGAACCGCGCATTCCCAGCTTGTCGAGTTTTTGTCCGCGGGTAAAACCAGGTGCATCACGTTCAACAATAAAGGCGGTCATACCATGGGCGCCTTTTTCAAAATCGGTTTTAGCGTAGATCACATAAACATCGGCGTCTGGCCCATTGGTGATCCACATCTTTCCGCCGTTTAAAATATATTTGTCGCCCTTCTTATCAGCACGAAGTTTCATGCTGACAACGTCTGAGCCGGCATTGGGCTCACTCATGGCCAGAGCACCTATGTGTTCACCGGAAATTAATTTGGGTAGGTATTTTTCTTTTTGTTCGCTAGAGCCATTTTTGGTTAATTGATTCACGCACAGGTTAGAAAAGGCGCCGTAACTTAAGCCGATAGATGCTGAGGCTCGGCTGATTTCTTCCATGGCGATGACATGGGCAAGGTAACCCATGTTGGTGCCGCCGTAGGCTTCTTCTGCGGTAACGCCTAATAAGCCCATGTCGCCGAATTTTTTCCATAGCTGATTGGGAAAGGCGTTTTCTTTATCGGTGGCATCGGCCAGTGGGGCGATTTCGCGGCTGGCAAATTCGTTCACTTGGGCGCGTAACATATCGATGGTTTCGCCAAGGCCGAAATTCAATTCACTGTATATGGATTTCATTTAGTTTCTCCGAGCGAGATGGCTACCGTGTGGCTCCATCACGCACCTTTTAGGGTTTCGTTGTTTGTTTTATTTTTATTATTCAACCGAAATACAAAATGATTTTCAGTGTGTTATTTTTTGCGTTATTTAATCTGAGTGTGTGGGATGTGCTTCGAGCACTTCTCTCACTCTTGCCTCATGTTCGTCTAGCTCGAGCAACATCACTTGTATGTCGTTCATTTGCTGTTGCAGCCGCTCTCGGCTTTCTGCCACTTTCTCTAATACTTTTTGGTACTGAGCTTGGTTATTTTGTTCAGGTTTATACATTTGGATGAGATCACGGCTTTCTGCCAGAGACCAACCCAAGCGCTTACCCCGTAAGATCAGCTTAAGGGTGGTGTAATCTTTTTGGCTATACAGACGTTTTTGGCCATCACGTTGCGGCGCAAGTAGGCCCTCACTTTCATAAAAACGTATGGTGCGCGTGGTGATGTCAAAACGCTGAGCGAGATCACTTATGCTGTAAATAGGGGTTTTATCTTTCTTCATGGGATTGATTAAAAACTAGGTTGACGTTTACGTCAACGTAATGATGTGTATTGTTTGTTCATAACAGGGTGAATTGTCCATAAATCACATGGTTTTGCGCCAAATTAGAGCACTTGCTTAGTTTGTTATGCACAAAATTAAATCAATGGATAAAAAGTGTGCAATCTACGACTATTCTGGCAAGGTCGATCTATTGACTTGGCTAACTTATTGAAAAATATAGAAAAAAATAATTGTTTGAAAAAAAAACAATTTAAGCTACTTCCAGATTCCATGGGGGTTTGCGACACTTTTCAAATAGTTATTAACCAAGTTATCCACAGAAATTGTGGGTAACGTTTAGCAGGGCCGATAAACCCTGATGAAACCTTATACAAGTGTTTAAAAAAGCCCTTATATGCTTGTGGTCAGTGATATTGTTAGATGTGGTTATTGGCCATGCAAGCGTAAAGGGTTCTAATATGAACCCTAGGATTATAGGAATACCTTATGACAGCCACATTGTTACCTTCAGCGTTTTTTGATTATGAACATCCTAGTGTTATGGGGTTGAGTGATCAGGTGATCAGCGAACCTATGAGTGACACCGAAAAAGCGGTGGCCCTGTATTACGCCGTGCGTGATGGCATCAAATATAATCCGTATGTATTTGAAGCGGAGCCGGTGTCATTGAGTGCCAGTCACTGTTTAGAGGCGGGGCAATCTTATTGCATTCCTAAGGCGGTGTTACTTGGCGCGCTGTGTCGACTCAATGGCATTGAGGCCAGAATAGGCTTGGCCGATGTGCGCAATCACTTATCCAGCCCAGCATTAATCGAATGGCTGCGCAGTGATGTATTTGTGATGCATGGTTATACGGAAATTAAGCTGAATGGGCGTTGGGTTAAGGCGACACCGGCTTTTGATAAGGTGTTGTGTGAAAAGATGGGAGTTGAGCCCCTTGAGTTTAACGGCCAAGACGATTCCATCTTCCATGAGTTTAACGGCGAAGGGGCGCGCCATATGGAGTACATGCAAGAGCATGGTCATTTTGACGATGTGCCGTTCGATTTTATTGTGCAAGGTGTGGCCACTGCTTACCCCCACTTAATGGATGCGTATCAACCGGACCCTGCTCGTCGCTTAATCGATGAGTGAGCCGTGCAAATTACGCAAAGCAAATAAAAATGCCAGCGAGATGCTGGCATTTTTATGTCTCAAGGTATGAAAACCTAGAGCCAAGAGTGAAACATGAGGTCAGGCTGTGGCATCGTCAAATTGATAGTCTTTAAAGTGTTCACGTAATCCCACTTTGTTGATCTTCCCCGTAGCCGTATGAGGAATGGCATCAATAAATTCAATCCCATTGGGCAGCCACCACTTGGCGACCTTGTCTTCTAAAAACGCCAATACGGAGTCAGCGGATGGTGGCTGCTCAGGGTTTTTAGGTACGATGATTAATAGAGGGCGCTCTTCCCATTTAGGGTGATGCACTCCAATGACCGCCGCTTCTAATACGTCAGCATGACCCATAGCGGCATTTTCTAAATCGATGGAGCTGATCCATTCCCCGCCGGACTTGATCACATCTTTTGAGCGGTCTGTGATCTGCATGTTTCCGGTGGCATCAATGGTGGCCACATCGCCGGTATCAAACCAGCCATCGGCGTCGGTGGCGCTGGTGTCGACTTTATAGTATTTCGAAATAATCCATGGGCCTTTTACCATCAAGCGGCCAAAGGCAACGCCATCATGGGGAAGCTCGTTATTTTCATCATCGACGATCTTCATTTGGACGCCGAAGCAGGGGCGGCCTTGTTTGGCTTTCAGATTTAACTGCTCTTCGTAACTTAACAGCGCGTCTTCGGGCAGGGGTTTGTTTACACTGCCAAGAGGGCTCATCTCTGTCATGCCCCAGGCTTGCCAAACTTGCACGGCGTAGGTTTTCTCAAATGCT
>Ga0115005_10002437_pt1 | contig 14821 bp, 13 predicted proteins | sample ArcOceMetagenome_FD_87163 | JGI IMG/M metagenome (GOLD analysis project Ga0115005, IMG submission 87163) | Marine eukaryotic phytoplankton communities from Arctic Ocean - Arctic Ocean - Greenland ARC118M Metagenome | ecosystem: Environmental > Aquatic > Marine > Oceanic | place: Arctic Ocean... | reverse complement strand
GAGAGAGAGCGTCCATCTGGAATGAATGTGAATGAATCTGTGCCTACTGTACTGTACAGTAAGTAAGATTTAAGCCCCCATATTCGTGACCCAAGATATTGTATCCACTATCTGTGAGTCTGTCTGCGAAACTCTTTCTGTGCGACAACGTCTCTACATGCCGAATAGTCGTCATTCTACTCATTTCAAATAATCTAAAATCTGTGGGAAGGAGTGTAAGAATCTTACGGACCCTTCTTATTTTAGATGGATCAAACTCTGGTACCGCTTGCCTTGTTCACTTTGAAATAAACCACTTCGTTCGGTTTAGGGCCGGCGAGGGGTGCGGCGCGGCGGGTGGAATTCGAAAAAATAAAAATGAGAGACGCCCTCACTCGCAAAATTTGAAATTGAAAATCTTCAAGCAAATTTGTATGTATCAGCAGTTTCGAGTACTTGAAGCTTTCCTCGATTTTGACGACGAATGAATGAATCTGTTCTTTTGAACTTACTAGCACCAGCAGCAGGAGTTCAAGAACCAGTGTAGTACACTTCACGTACTCTACATTGTTCGGGAGGACTGTGTAGGTACGGTACAAAGGCAAGTTCGAGAAGAGAAGAATATTGTCTAAAAACGACTTCTGAACAATGCTAGCAGCTTTAGGGTACATTCTCCTAAACGAAAGCGGCTTAGAAAAGGATCATCAGAAGCAACTGGGCTGGTAAATTTCAAAATTTCCTTGGAACTGTGCTCATACTATGTACTAGCTACACAGGCTACAGTACGTTTCAGCGGGCAGTAGGCAGGCATGTATCAGTACCAGTCTATCCTATTTTATAAAAACTCCAGGCAAATCATTATTATTTAGCATATTCAATCGAAATCTGCGTCATGTTTTAGGAAATTGCTGACAAAACTTACGTGTTGGCTGGATGAATATGATGAATCTTGATGAATCTTGATGAATCTTGATGAATCTTGATGAATCTTGATGAATCTTGATGAATGTTTACTAAAAGTTCTTTTTTAGGTTTCTTGTCCCCCCAACCTTGAATTCTATTAGGAAAGGCCTTTCCTGGAGGGGATACAATCGAACGGGTTATCAAGAATAGGCCAAAATGTGTCAAAATTTTCCCAACTTACTTACAACCAAAGAGGGCACTGGCTGCCTGCGCCTGCCTGCCTGCCTTCGCTTCGTCTCTGTGTTTTTTTGTGTAGAGGGTGTTTCGAGGCCACCTAAAAAAAGCTTATCACATCAGATCACATCATAAGATCCTGATAAGTAGATTCAGCATGAAGTACGGTCAGCATCTAAAAGAAAATATAGCTCCCGAGTATGGACCAGCCCCCTATCTCAACTATTCACATCTGGATGGGATCATACGTATTTTGAGTGGGAAGGCTCTGTCGAGGTGAGTGCTATTGACATATGCCGGTGATGTTTTTCTCCTGTGGGGCGAAGTTCAGAATCTGGATCTACAACATCACTTTCACGCAACAAAATGGACCGAATCAATCCACTCAACACAGACGCGAAGGCATCCTTAATTAGTACAGAGGCCATCATGTTCTGATGAGAGAATTCATTAGTGTACTCATCACTATCGGAACCGGTGGCATTATAATTGCTTGATGGACCATATATTTTCAGATTCTGTTTTGACAAAGAGAAAATGCTTTATAACTCTGCGTATCTCAACTAACACGCGAGCATGATCGAACAGCGCTGACATGGATAATCGACAGATTTCCATGACAACCCCAGCACCCACAAACACTAAGGGAGTAGTCCTAGAATCCTCAACCATCACCGAAGACGCATTTTGCTCTTGTTTAGACTCAGAGCTGACTAAAGTTGAGCACTTCACTCTCCGGAAAGTAACCGAACTTCGCAACATTCTCGACGATATCGAAAAGAAGATCAAAGAAATATCTCATGTGGACGAGGAAGATGTTCACTCTCTGCAGAGAATGGCGGATAACGTTGCACAGAAATTCCTTACCCTTGAAAAATACGTCAATATCAATTTTATGGGGTTTCACAAGATCCTCAAAAAGCATGACAAGTACTGTCCAGCTGCTCCTTGCAAAACCTTTTATGTGAATCGAATGCATTCCCAGGCTTGGGTGAGGGGAGATTATTCCGATGTTGTTGTACGATTGAGCGCTATTTATTCCGCTTTGAGGAATGATCAGGTTGCGGAGGAGAATACTGATGCAAGCCAATCGTTCCTAAGGTCCACCACCAAGTATTGGGTAAAGACTGAGGACGTTTCCAAGGTGAAATATGCTGTTTTGAGGAATTTACCTGTTTTTTTGCAAAAGACTAGTACAGGAGAGAGTGATAGTCAGTTGACAAATAGTGTGTATTTGGATAATGATCAACTAGAGCTGTATCATGGCCGGTTGGATAAGAGTCCAGGAGCACTGGCTTTGAGATTAAGGTGGTATGGTGCTGCTGAACCAAGCATGGTGTTTGTTGAGAGAAAGACACATCGTGACAAATGGATTGGTGAAGTCAGTTTGAAGGAGCGCTTCATGGTAAGTACGAAGTCTCGTACTTTTTTTTGATACTATTCCTGAGTAGAAAGAAACCCTACACTTTTCGCTAAATCACGCAATCATGCTATGCACCATTTCAATCATTGCAGGTGAAAGAGAAGGAGGTCCAGCAAGTATTGAACAACACTTATCCCATTAGTACTAAGAAACAGAACATGGTCAACGGAGGATCTACTCAGGATGAATCCGACGATTGGGAATGCCTTTCGAGAGAAATTACTCAGGCCATCAGTTCAAAGCAGCTTGTTCCGACTATGCGTACCCAATACATGAGGACAGCGTTCCAGATTCCGTTTGATGCCACAGTAAGAGTCAGTCTTGATACGAATCTTTGTATGATTTCTGAACGTGGGTATGATCTGAAGAATATGACTGTTTGGCATCGTGATCCAAATCAGACCATTGATCACAACCAAATCACACGATTTCCTCATGCTGTCTTGGAGATTAAATTGGAGCTAAAAGGGGAGAATGCCACCCCTCCGAAATGGGTAACAGATTTGCAAAATTCAGGTTTGCTTTATGAGGTTCATAAATTTTCCAAGTTCATTCACGGTTGTGCCGTTATGCATCCAGAGGATGTTAGGGCCGTGCCATATTGGGTCGATGATGCTTCATTGAGGCAGTCTATTCTTGCATCTGGTGGAGGTCGTATTCTCGTTCGGTCTGATTTGTCCGCAAAAGAGAAGAAAAAGGTGAAACATCCTGGTTCTGGTCCTGGTGCAAACCAGGTATATGATCATCTGTTGCCTTTTGGTGATATAGAGGACAATAAGGTTGACACTGCCACTGGCAGAACTCATAACTCAAAGGCTGCGTCCAAGGGCATTATCGACAATAGTCGCAAGTACGATCCCAACGACAAAAAGGCGAGCTACAATGCTGTGAACTTCTACAGCGAAAATGATACAGACGATGATTACATGATTGAAGAAGAGGAGCCCGTGACTTGTATGGGCTGGCTATTTCCCTTTTGTTCTCCTTATAACAACATGTCCATCATAGCGCCTACATCAGTGCAAAAAATTGAACCCAAGGTATTTTTTGCGAATGAAAGGACATTCTTGCATTGGTGAGTTACACAGAGGTGTTGAAAATCCTCGTCACTCTAGTTCCTGCTTTTCGACTCACCATTTATTTCACATTCACTACCCTACCCTACCCTTACAGGCTGCATGCAGGAATTACTTTGTATACAATTGCGTCTGGTATCTTGGTCTTCGCAGAAGACGACGCCGCATCTTGGGCTCATTGGTATGCAATGGCCTTACTTCCTATATCTCTTTGTTTCTGTATGTATGCCCTTCATGTATTTTTGTGGAGAGCTGATAGGATTAAGACTCGCATCCCCGGGCGTTGGGACGACCCCAGGGGGCCTTATCTTCTTGGAGGACTTCTTGTTGCTGTTTTGAGTTTGAATTTGGCCACCAAGATGTTGCAACTTTGGAACTACAACGCCTTGGAAGAGCTTTAGGTACACGTAGTTTACGGATCTTGGAAAAATACAGATACCGGTACATAGATATCGGTGCCGTAATGGGATTCATTCAAAGTGACGCTACTTAATATAATTCGACCCTTTATTTTAATCAGAGATTCAAAATTAAAATCATCTACTTATACTGCCAAGCTTTTGGTGTCTCTCGGACGGAAGTCTTTTTAATCATCTATCCTAAAAGAAGGCCCAAGTCTCCCGGCGAGTCCTGAATAAGAAAAACGTTTGAGATGTACAGTAGGGGACGATCTCTTATATGGGGCGGGTGAGTTCCGTTTAATAACCGTTTGCTTCAAATTTCGTTCCGCATCAGTGGAGACAGTGATGCGCCGCGCCAATCAGTACAAGACGACAATAGTACAAGGTATGTATGTACAAGCAAGACGAGTAACAACAAGTGCGAGTACGATACACTGTAGTTGATACTGTTCCACTGTTCCCGGTGCATAGATACAGGTACCTCTGTTCAAGCTTGCAATATTAAATGAATTATAAACCCTCGCCGATGCAAGGGAAGGGGGATGTGCGAGGAAACACATCACTCGATACGTATATGCAAAGACTTGAAAAAATACCCAAGCACTTGAGAATTAAAATCCTTCATTCAGATGAACAAATCATAGTCGTCAATAAGCCGAGCCTTCTACGATCCGTCCCTGGAAACATCAAAGAACGAGACTATTCTGAAGAGGTGTCTTCTATCCATCAGAATACCGCACGAACAATGCAGCAAGCATGGATCGAAGCTATTCGTTTTTATCATGATAAGCAAAGAGGGAATGATGCAGTTGCATGTGCCCTCCAAAGGAATCCCGAGCCCACAAAAAGTCTCGACGGAGAGTTGAAATCTAATGCAATACACATTTTGGAGAGGTTGGCAGCGAAATCTGACAACATAGTGAAATCCATTTCAAGAAAAGGAGGGGCCTTCCGAAAATATGTATCGAAAAATGTGAAGACAATTCTACCCCATCTTATGATGAGTAGAAAAGATATGAATACCAGCGCAAAATTTGATTCAAACCGAATCATAATTGAAGAGGCGTCGAAAATTGCTTTCGATGTTCTCAATCGTAAATCGCATTCGATACATCATGAGAAGTCATTGTCACATCGGACGAAAGATGAAGATTCAGCTCTTGGCCAGCTGAAACTATTGGTAGCTGCCAACGGAAAGAAACACACCATCAAGCAATACGGAAATTTACACCCTGGAAATCAACAAGACCCTATCCACGTAGTGCACCGGCTTGATTGTGAAACTTCGGGAGTTATGGTGTTTGCGAGGACAGTAGCTGCTGCCTCAAAACTATCCAATGCGTGGCGGGAACGTAAAGTGTCGAAAGTATACCATGCAAGAGTTTGGAATTGGCCTCCTTTCGAAAATGATGGCCAAACAAAAGGTATAATTGACTTGGCGCTTGCGCCTATGGAGAATGAACGGCTCAAGTGGGAGGTAAAGGACGAGAAACTTGGTGGCAAACCCAGTCAAACAATATGGAGGATTGTCATGAACGATGAAGAAGACACTTCTGCTCGAAAGGAAGATTGTGGCCGGAAACAGAACCCTTTTATCTTGGAATTAAAACCAATCACCGGGAGAACTCATCAGTTGAGGGTGCACTGCGAACATGTCGGGAGTGGTATCATAGGTGATTCGCTGTACGGTGACAATCCTATACAACTCAAGGACGAAGATGCCAAAGAAGAGATACCAGATATGAGCTTACGGTTACACGCTCTTAGGCTCTCATTTCCTCATCCGAATGGTGGAGAAAACTCTGTTGAAAACTACACTTGCGACCATTGTTGGACTGATGAAGATAAATCCTCATGTTGATTACAAAAGAAGCATTCTAAGCCAGTTACGTACTTGTAAAATAGTTCCATACACGTATACTAAATGTTTTAAACAACAGTAATGAGTTTCATGAAAATATCATGATGCTGAACTGACTTCATCATCTTCCATGGCCGCGGCTGTGGTTCTACTTTCAGAATGGACAGGCTGAGCCTGAAAACAACCACACGCTTCTTGAATTTCCTTGTCCTCATCACTCAGACGCATCATTGCAGCCCTCGCTGCGAGTTCTCGTGTGGACAATACTTGAGGCTCGGCCAATGAACTATTGGAACCAAGAACATAAGTTCCTCCCAACAATGAATCATGATCTGGACCACCGTCGACAGGATTTGCAGAAGAAAACCCTCCTGAACGGTGACCATCCCTCGTCCAATCTAATTCATTGCATTCCTTCTCAATCTGTCTCATGAGCTTGAAGAATTCAGCATCATGCTCTGAATGAACATTATGCGCCAGTTCGTGAAATAGAACTTTTCGAATACTCAAAATCTTTCGAAAACCTTTGAGATTGTCGGTCCGGAGACGCAAGAGAATCTTTTGCCCTTTATTCTGATTCAACCCCATGACGCACACGTCTGATTCACCTACTTTACCTTCAGGGTAAAGTTCAGCAAGGCAGCCTACATTCCATTCATTCTTTGCCATGCATGCCAACACACCAGGATCGTTCGCGAGTGAATGCAGGATTTGTTTCGCTTTTTCTTGTTCTGGCAGCATGGGCAGCGTCTCAATGTGATTGAATCCATATTTTGTAGAGTGGGTTTTAGAGTCTCGTTGCGAAGATTTTTGTAACATATTTCTTCCTAATCGCTGTCTAGCCGCTATGTCAGCTCTTCCTAGAACGGATAGATCATCTCGTACCCTTGGTGCGTTCGATTTCGCCATGTGGAATGCATCGTCGTTTTGTTTCGCTTCTTGTGTGGAAACCCCCATTGCCATGAGACGAATTGGCTTCTTGTTGCTGTTGCCCGATTTCTTGGAGGGATCTATCAGGATGCTATAGAGGTTTGCAGAGTCGTCTGAAAGGATTTTCCCCTTGTGAATAAGTTTCACATCGGATGGTTGCATGCCTACGTGTAGCTCATCGCCGACACATGTCGACAGATGTGATTTGACATCTGATACTAATGTGCTTGTAGACCAGGTAAAGTCGTCGCATTTCTTTCCTCGGAGAGAAATGATTAGCTTTGGTAAATCTTGCGATTGGTTCATTAGATTCAGGTGATACTTTATAGTTACGTGCAAGAAATGTGGAAAGCTGTAATTATGATTTTGTTTTCCTTCTTCTCACTCATAGCTGCGCTATCGTGTTTCGTGTTTGTTCGGTGTCAGTTGTTCTTTCCAACAGTGCTCTTGGTATCTTCTTGGTACCAGAGGTACGCTACTCGTACGGTAGGGTACCAGTGCAGTGTATGCAGTGGTTCCTTGCTGTTCTTCCATCATCATCATCGAGGTTTTTCACCAAATTTCATTCCTCTTCCTCTTCTATTCTAGTCTCTTTTGCGGGTTCGCATTTTGAACTTCCCAACACAACAACAACCAGGACCTTGCCAGGACTCACTCACTCCTCACTCAATCAGCTCCCTCTCTCAATCAACAACAGACAACATAATATCTTACTGAGAGCATCAATACGATCTTCAAACAGCAATACAGGCACATCAAATCGACCGCATCTTATCTTGAGTCGAGATCAAAATAAACGTTTAGCGTATATGTAGGAAGAAAGGAAGCTAATTCAACCTCCTGACGTACCGGTACACTTTCAAGAAACGATCTGAAACCAATCACTACACGTAAAACAAACAAAATCAATCTATACGAATACTAAAATTAGTTTTCGATATGCGCTTGAATAACAAAAGTGCTGCAACAATTACAGCCACAGCAATCGCAGTCCTTTTCTCCTTCAACCTACATTTTCAATTCTTCGTGAAGGTATCTGCAGCACCTATCCGTATCCGTATGCGAAGGGCATCAAGAAAATCATTGCAGACTCTTGCCTTTCATCATTCTCGCTCGGATAAAATTAACACTCATCGGACGTCTGCACTTACCAAGATTCCAAAGCTACAGACACTTGAATCACACTCTTTGCATTCCAAAACATTACAACTACACGTAGGCAAAAAATTGAAACTAGAACCATATACGTGTAGTTCTCATCCATCTTTGACATCGAGGTTATTTGCGACATCTTCATCTCCACCTGCCTCTCATCAGGATATCAACATGAAACACTTTAATTCACTCGATTCGACACAAAATGAGGCTAAAAAAATTCTCCATGACCAATCCTCTCATGGTGAGCTTTTGAATCAATCAATCATTTCATGCTGTAACGTAACGATTGATTTGTTATACCGAACCATAACTCACTTGACTTGATCTGTACGGTATATATTTTCATTCCAACGCACAGAACCAAAGTCATATCTAGCCGTCACAACTGCATCCCAAACAAAAGGGAGAGGCACAAAGAATAGAACATGGATCGGACGAAAGGGCAATACCTTCCTCACCGTCGCCATCCCATCAAATGATTTAAAAATACCATTGACACTCTTGCCACTGCAGATTGGTAACCTCCTCGCTCAGCAAGTGCAGGATATGCTAAAATCTACCAATGCAGCTGTGAAACTGAAATGGCCGAATGATGTCTTGGTGGATCAGAAGAAGATAGCGGGGGTGCTGATCGAGAGCGAACAGGATCATGCTGGCAATTATTACTTTTTAGTTGGTATTGGCGTGAACTATAAATTTGCACCGAAGGTGGAGACGAGTGGACAAGAGAGGGGGCGCGTGACAACTTGTATTTGCGACTATATTGATGCAGACGACGATGATGACGGAGTGGAAGCTGCAAGGGAGTTGGGTTGGAGGATTGCCAAGGATGTGAGGGAATGGGTTGAGCTGCAAAAGAATTGGGATGGTGCTGCGGATAGTATTATGACAGCATGGGAGACTTGGGCTGAATTTGGAAACAAGCTAATTTTGAGAGATGATCCCGGCAATGAAACTGTGGTTCCTCTGAGTTTGGAGAAAGATGGGAGGCTTCGAGTGAAAGGTCAAAATGGAAAGGAACGCTTATTATGTTTTGAATATTTATTGTAAGCTTGCATTATGTATTATGCATAATAATTATGCATCATGCATTGTGCATTATACCTTCAATTCCATTTTCCATAGCCAGATGATTATAACAAGATCATAAGTTTTAACATATTATAAATATCATGTTGTAGTCGCAATTCCACCATCACAATTTGAATTATTAAATTAATTTCTGAGCAATATTTTCAAAAATTACTCCGACCGAATTTCAAATTTCTTGAAGTTACGAATACCCTTCGTATTAAAAAAATACCACTGGTCCATCAATCATACGTACCGGGTAGTTCATGCCTGCGACTGCTGGATGCTGGAAGATTAAAAATGTCATCATTATTTTCAATTTAGACCAAGCGAATAGCGAGCGAGCCACCCATGTCCACTCTACGTATAGTTTACCTCACAGCAGAACAACAATGTGACGGATCATGCTCATGGCGCAACAAACAACACAACCGCAGAACTCCCCTCTATTGATCAGGAGTAAACTAGATTACCGATTGCTGATGCAATAAGAACCGCCTCATCGAACAAACAAAGTGATCATGAAGAAGATAACGATTTGAGATTATCTTGATACTTTATTGCAAGAAGCTATCGATGGAGTCAATAGACGTAGTTTTGGCGGTCGCGCTGTACGGCATCAACAAGTCCAACAAAAAATGGTACTCTAAAGTGACGAGGAAAGTGAGAATGACTCGTCATCATCAGAACGTGTACGTGTAGTAGATGCAGTCCAACAATTCCAACATGAAATGGTATCCAGTGACGAGGAAAGTGAGAATGACTCTACACCATCACCAACACAAGTAGATGCAGTCCAACAAAAATCAGGAAATGAGAGAAAAAGACCAGCACCAATACGTGCACAGTCATTTGATGATCGCTTCAATAAACTCTTGGCTTTCAAAGAAAAGTATGGTCATTGCGATGTCCCTCGTAATATTGAGAATATGTCGCTTGGGCGATGGTGCAGTAGTGCACTGAGATTTTCGTCTAAGAAAATCCAAACCAATCAGAAGCCATGCATGCTGAAACTATCTAATGAACAGATTCAACGCTTGAACGATGCGGGTTTCAAGTGGACTCTTCATGAAAAAAATGACGAACGCTTCAATGATCTCATGTCTTTCAAAGCAAAGTATGGTCATTGCTATGTTTGTAAAGTGGCGAGAATGTGTCTCTTGGGCGATGGTGCAGTGAAATGAGATCTTCGTATAAGAAAATCCAAAACAATCAGAAGCCAAGCATGCTGAAACTATCTGATGAGCAGATTCAACGCTTGAACGATGCGGGGTTTCAAGTGGTCTCTAAATGCTCTGCCAAAGAATCGAAATTATTCTCTGGGCTTCTTGGTTGTTCTCATTAGTTCCTTGGAAACGAAAGCAGCGAGCACTTATTCTCTGGGCTTCTTGGTTGTTCTCATTAGTTCCTTGAAAACGAAAACAGCGAGCACATAAAGAATTACCACGCACCAGTATGATTAAAGATACAGCAATAATGAACATGTCGCAACCTATGAAACAATGCAAGGAAGCCGAGGCATCTTCGGAGAAGGTGTCTTTGTTAGTTGAAAAATGCTGCTCGTTTGGTAGACAGCAAGAGTATGAGCTGGTCATTGACACAGCTACAAGTGCCATGCAAGTTTTGGACGAGATTCAAGGAGATCTCGATTACAATGTTGCATCAAGTATTGAAGCGACAATATTGGGTTATAAAGGTTTTGCCTTCATGAAAATTAATTTAGTTGAAGATGCGATACAGGCGCTGAGTAGGTCTTATGAGTTGCGGACTAGCAAGAAGAGGGAAGTTGCATTGGTAGATGGCAAGCGGGGCATTGCGAAGAAGAAAGGCGCCAACTTCACGGATATTAAGCCCAAGCGGATCAATCGAGAGTTTTTGACAGTGGAAAAATCCCTTGCGAGATGCTGCGCTCTGAAAGGTATAAGGGCGCCTCTTCCACCAATGACCAAGTTCTCAAGAACAGCACATTTGTTTGATGCTGGGGGCACCGCAGTCACAGCGGACGACCTCGTCCTTTCTAAAGATGCCATTCTATTCAAACAACTAGCAAATAGAACTAGAGACGTCATTATTGAAGAAAAGATTGACGGTGCCAATTTTGGAATATCTCTTACAGCCGATGGAAAAATAATCACTCAAAACCGAAGTCATTACATATCAAGAGGAGATCATGTTCAGTTTAGCGCCGTTTCTGTGTGGATAGAAGAGCACAGATTAGCCCTCATGAAGATATTAGCTCAAGAAAATGAAAAAAGAACGGCTAGCCAAGGATTGATTTTGTATGGAGAGTGGGTTGTTGCACGACACTCAATTTCCTATGACAAGCTTCCAGGCCAGTTCATTGCCTTTGACATATACGACCGTTATCGCGAACGATTCTTTTCTCGAGCACGGTTTCACGATACTATGAAAGGTACTGATATTCCTGTTGTTCCAGTGATTGATATTAGGCGCTTTGGTCCCTTTGAAAAGACTGGTTGGGGCAAAAATCGTTTCGAGGACCAGCTGAAGAAGCTCCTTGAGACACCCTCACGATTCAGAAAAGATGGCGTCGTGGAAGGAGTCGTTCTGCGGGTCGATGAACAAAACTTTAAGGATGACAATAATATTGAGCATCCTCTTTGGCTCGAACATAGAGTAAAGATCGTGCGCCCTGATTTTGTAGCAGGTTGCGCTGATGGGCACTGGAGCTCGCGACCTATTGAGAAACAGCTCGTTGACTATGATTTTGCAATAGAATACTTGGCTGAATGTTATCCTTGTGCCTCGGAGGCTAAAGTGCCACATGAAAAATCAGGATATGATGGAATAAATACAAGAATGGCCGTTGAAGAGAAGCAACCAGCTGCACCAAGTGACCCAGTCATCGAGAAGAACACACCTTCAAAATCAGAATTGAAGATGCTGAAGGAGCAGTTCGCAGCAAAGTCAAGATTGAGAAGAAGAGCCCCCAAATTTGTCATGCTGATGGGGATGCCAGCTGCTGGTAAATCAACATTTTCCAATACATTGGCATCCGAATGGGAGAAACTTACTACCAAAAAGAGTCACCCCAAATCAAAAAATGGGTGGGTTATTGTCAACCAAGATAAGCTAGGCAAGAAGGCTTGTATTGATCTAGCTGGGAGGAGTGCTCATCGCGGTCGTGTCATTTTAGACCGATGCAATGCTACACAAAATGAGCGAAAGGTATGGATGGGTATTTTACATTGTCCGCCGAAAAGCGAAACTGCCCTGATTTATTTCGCTACTGATGTAGATACGTGCATTGACAGGGCGCAAAAGAGAATAGGCCACGATACTATACCGGAAAGAAGGGGTGAAAGAATCATCCAGGATATGGTAAAGCGATTGGAACCACCTTGTGACCACGAGAGAAGAGAAATATTTGGGTCCATTGATGTCGTTCGAACTTTTGAAGATTCAAGAGCAATCCTAAAGAGGTGGGGGTGTTCGTAACACTTGTACGTACTGCAAGCTACGCTCGGTGTATTCACAAACTAAGTAACACGTGTATTTATTGACCAAGATTGATTCAACTTGACCAAAAATGGTAATGCTATCTTGATATATACTGAAAAGTACCGTACGGTACCGTACAGGACAAGGGTACTTCGTACGGTATATTACCTAAAATTTCTATCTTACAACTCTCCACCATCAGTTTCATCATCATCATCCCACCCCATAATATCTGCCAATGATTCCTCCTCAATGGGCACACCATCTTTTCCATCCCAAGGTCCAGTCTCTACTACGACCAAGTCATCATCCTTCATCGGATAAGTCCCCGTCTTCCCTGCCATGATACCCATCAAAAACTTTCTCAAATTAGACTCGGTGAATGAACCCCTGTGGACCGCATAAACTTGTTTCTCCATGGAATACGCCGCAACAGCTGGAAATCCAAACGTCAAGTCCAAGTCATTCTCAAGTTTATGCTGATGATTCCCGCCTTCAAACCAAAGGAATTCAAACGCCATACCCCTCACAGATTTCGAAGCGGCAGTCATGACATTCTTGTACTTGTTCCTTCCCTCCGCTCCCGTCTCGAGAATATGAGGCAAAGCCACCAAGACACAAATGACATTCTGCCCCCCACCGGTACTACCGCACGTATCTTCTAAAATGGCCGGACTCACCAATTCGGGTATTTCCTTGGGAACACCACTTCGATCCACCTCTGCGAGAATCGAAGAAACAATCTGTTCCTTTGTCCTCCCGCCCTGATAATCCACCGCATCCTTCGAACTACTCTTCTTCCCACCCGAAAATAACTTAATGGTAGGATAACCCTGCACACCAAATTCAGATCCAAGCTGTTGTTCTACTGTAGCATCTACAGTGGCGAGCATGGCGCCCGATTTGGAGAGGGCTTCGGCGGCTGCTTCCCATTCCGGTAAGAGGCTTTTACAGTGTCCGCACCACGGTGCGATGAATGCTATGGCGACGACTTGGGAGTTTTCGTAGACGGATTTTTGAAAGTTGCTCATGGTGAGTTGCTGGACGGAGGATTTACTGCCGCTGCCGCGTTTCTTGCTGCTGCTGCTGCTCTTGTTGCCTCCAGAGGAAGATTCAGAGTCACCACCGCCTGCACGTTCCTGAATGGTCATCTGCACCGCCTGCATGACAGAATTGATGATTTCATTGGGATCCCTCGAATTCAAATCAATACTCTCCGCTCCCTTACCATTGATATTCGGTCTAAAGATTTTTAGAGTCGGAAATCCAGTGACGCCATAATCATTTGCGACTCGTTTCAGGGGGCCATCCGAGGAGGCATCAATGGCTCCGACGGAAACGATTCCATCGAACAATGATGCGATTTTTTGATAAGCCGGTACAAATTGTTTGCAGTGTCCGCACCAGGGGGCGTAGAATTGGATTAAAGTGATGCCGCTGGATTCGAGGACGCGGTTTCGAAAGTCTTTGGAGTCGGTAAAGGTTGACACGGTATCGTCATTATCGTACAGAGCAAATGCTGGGCTGCTCAGGCCGCATACAATGGTCAAGAAAAGGAAGGTGGTCACGACTAGCATTGTTAAACAATGAGTATGGTCCAATGCAGAGGGGTATACTACGGTACGGATGTTGTTGAGTGAGTTGTTGAGTGTCGATAATAATGTAATAACTCAAACACCTTGCTCAAACTTGACTGTCATTTTTTTGAGTTTTCAAAAGAAAAAAACTTTTGTTCAGACACAACCCCCCACCCCCCGCCAAAATTGACATACATACACTCAAATTCGAAAATTCATGTTCTCACCCATGCAGGCTATGTACCGGTACCCGGCCGGTACGGTACAGTAATTGTAGGCACTCCTCAACCTAATTACGGTAGAGGTAGTTGATAGTTAATATGAGTATGCTGCAAGCTGCAAATTATCAAAGAAACTTCTGTGTCGTTTTTTCTTCCTGATTCCTGATTCCAGCCTCTCCTATCTGGATTTATTGTTGCTCAAATACAATCGGGACAACATTTTGGTTCACGTCCAGATTTATACCAGTCGCATTCAATGTTTTGCATATCTTCATCAAATTATTTGCCATTCACCGAAGTAACAAGTGTACTCGTAGCTACTTTGCCCCTGAATGAATCCCAAATATGGCACATGACGGAGAGTCATGTGAGTTTGAGACACGGACAAATATCTGACATAACGAGCAATGACTTATGAGTGTAGATTGGTAATCTAATAGTCGGGTGGCCGCATTTTAGTAATCTGCGATCAAAGCCGTGTTTGGTTGGCAACTAATAACTAATAAAATAGAAATTTGATTTGTT
>Ga0115005_10002436_pt1 | contig 14822 bp, 15 predicted proteins | sample ArcOceMetagenome_FD_87163 | JGI IMG/M metagenome (GOLD analysis project Ga0115005, IMG submission 87163) | Marine eukaryotic phytoplankton communities from Arctic Ocean - Arctic Ocean - Greenland ARC118M Metagenome | ecosystem: Environmental > Aquatic > Marine > Oceanic | place: Arctic Ocean... | reverse complement strand
GTCTGATGTCTGATGTCTGATGTGCAAGATCAAATTCTGAAAATAATTTTGAACTTTGAACATAAATTTCATAGTATAATTAAACGGAGGGTTCCGCTCTTTTCCTCCCGGTACTTCCTACACGATCGCAATCTAGCTAGAAGCAAGTTTCAAAGTACAACAAGTTCAAAGTGTATGATGAAGTATTGAGTATCAATATTTACAAAACCCACTGTATTATGAAATAACGTCTCGTTAAATTGTGGTTAGATACGTCATGGACAACGTCATCCCCAACATACACTTACAACTTAGTCGTATAGAACCTATGGGTTATGAACACATTTTAAGACTTTTACTTTCCATCTCTTTCGCCTCTTTTACCTTTTTGAACACGCGTAAGTTTGAACGTGTCTCTCTCTCATCCACGCACAGAGGCACAGAGGCCCCAGAAGCCAAAAGGCAGAAGCTAGAAACCAGTAGAGAAGAGGAAAGAATCTCCTAATTGTAGCTACATCTCATTTCATCTCTAAAGTAGTACCAAAACCATCCACTAATAATCAATTTGAGATCAAGGCAGTAAACAGTTCTTGTAACAAAATTGAGAAAGAGATTTGAAATTGCTTGAAAGAAGCCAAGCAAAAAGAATAAAACCACTGCGAAAAATGAAGTTGTTACAGCTCCTCCCGATGCTCCTCCCCAGCAGCATTGTGGCAAAGGCAATTCTTGGAGTGGACCTTGGATCTCTCTATATGAAGGTAGCCCTTGTCCAGAGGAATTCCCCTCTAGAAATTGTCACCAATTTGCATTCCAAGCGTAAGACTGAACAAATGGTTCTTTTTGACTCTGGAACTAGATTCTATGGTGCAGATGCTAACTCCTTGATTGCGAGGAAGCCTCTCTTGACTCCCCAGGCAATGAGTATTTTCCTAGGAAGAACCGCAGATCACCCCACTGTGCAGGTAAGTCAAGTTGGACATTTCAGTCAGTTTCAATATTGCAACCAAGGCGGGCAATGCTACACGACCTCCTGACTCTTTTTGAACCAACAATGCCATGGCTCATCAATCTTCATTCTCGATTTCAACCTTTTGCTCTTGCAGATTCTTGCCGAACGTCACTATCCCATCACCCCCGTCTACAACGAGACTCGTTCCGGAGTATGCTTGACCGTCGACGGGAACAAATTCACCCCAGAAGAGCTTGTTGCCATGGTACTCACCCACGCCAAAGACATTACCAGAGAATACGGCGTTCAGGGAGACGTAAAGGACTGTGTTCTTACCGTTCCATCATTCTACACCCAGCACGAGCGTCGTGCACTCCTCGACGCAGCAGCTCTCGCAGACCTCAATGTTCTCGCATTGATTGATGAGACTACTGCTGCTGGACTTCACTATGGAATTGATCGTATTGAGGAGGAGCCCCAGAACGTTGTGTTCTACAACATGGGTGCTTCTGCGCTTCAGGTATCTGTCATGCAGTTTTACTCTTATGATAGGAAGGAAAGTAAATATGCCAAAGCGAAGAAGGTTGGAGCGTTCCAGGTTCTTGGAAAGGCATGGGATGCTTCCGTTGGCGGAGAGGCATTTGATGCTCGTATTGTGAACCATATGGCGGATGAATTCAACGCGATTTGGGATAAGAAGAGGAATGATGGAGAGAAGAAGGATGTGAGAAAATTCGCTCGTCCCATGGCAAAGTTGCGCATTCAGGCAAACAAGGCCAAACATGTTTTGAGTGCCAACAATGATGTACCAATTTACATTGATGCTTTGCATGATGATGTTAGTTATCAGTGCCACTTGACCCGTGCTGCATTTGAGGAGATGTGCCATGATTTGTTGCAGAGATGTGTTGATCCTATCAACAGTGCTCTTTTGGCTGCAAACATGACTCTTGAGGATATTCACGGCGTTGAATTGATTGGAGGAGGAATGCGCGTTCCAAAGGTTCAGGAAGCTATTCAACATGCTCTTGGTGATAAATTGGATCTTGGTCTGCACATCAATAGTGACGAGAGTATGGCATTGGGTGCTGCTTTCCATGGCGCGAATGTTAGTACTGCATTCAAGGTTAGACATATTGGTATGACTGATATCAATCCTTTCCCTGTTGCTGTTTCTCTCGGAGAATTGGATGCGGAGAACAAAGATGACGAGGACGCATGGTCCAAGCATGCTACCATCTTCAAGGCTAATGGTAAGGTTGGAGTGAAGAAGACTATTGCCTTCACACACGATAAGGACATTGAATGTGCAGTTGCCTATGATGTTAGCGAAGACATTCCACAGGGAACTGAACCTTCCATTGAAAAGTACACTATTCAAGGAGTAGCTGAATTTGCCAAGGAAATGGCTGAGAAGGGACTTGGAGCACCAAAGGTCTCTCTTCAGTTTGAACTTACTACCAGCGGACTAGTACAACTTGTTAAGGCAGAGGCTGCTGTTGAAGAAACTTACACTGTCACTGAGGAAATCGAGGTTGTCGATGAAGATGCAACAGAGGAATCTGATGAAAAGAAAGACGATGAAGAGAAAACTGATGAAACCAAGGAGGAAGAGACCCCCGAGGAAGGTGAAGCTGCCACGGAGGAAGACGTGGCAAAGCCTGAAGATGGAGAGAAGGCCGAGGACGACGAACCAAAAGAAGAGGCTGCCAAGGACGACGAACCAAAAGAAGAGGCTGCCAAGGACGACGAACCAAAAGAAGAGGCTGCCAAGGAAGAAGAAAAGCCCAAAAAGATGAAGACTATCTCCGTTGAAAAGGTAAGTCTCACTCTGATAATGTATTTTCTTCTACTGTTCCGATTCGAATCTAAATATTGACATTGCGTATCCCTCATTGATTATAGGAGAAGAAGAAGATGCACAAGCGCACGCTCATTGTAAGTTCTTCTCATGTCGGATCTGTGCAGCCATACAGTGCTGAAATCATGGCTGAGTCAAAAGCAAAGTTGGGAGCACTTGCTGCGATAGATAAGGAACGTATGATGCTCGAGGAGATTCGCAATACATACGAAAGTTACATTTATCTTATCAAGAATAAGCTCATCGATTTTGAGGAAGAAATTGCTGCAATTTCAACAGAGGAGCAACGCGAAGCCCTTCTCACTTCTGCTACCGAGGCCGAGGATTGGATGTACGACGAGGGCTATGATGCAGGCCTTGAAACTTATACGAAGAAATATGAGGAATTGTCTGCACCCGCTAAGAAGGTTTTCTTCCGCTTGCAGGAAGTTTCAGCTCGTGCTGTCGAAATCAAAGAATTGAACAGAAAGCTCGAAAAGGTTGAAGCACTCGTGAAGAAATGGGAGACCACTATGCCTCAGGTAACCGAGGATGAGCGCGCAGATTTGATCTCCAAGGTTGAAGATGTACGCAAGTGGATAGCAGAGAAGACCGAGGCTCAGGCTGCTGCTGATCAAACATCCGATCCTGTCTTCACCAGTGATGAAGTGCCCCTACAAACAACTGAAATTCAAAAGGCTATTAGCAAGCTGAGCAAGAAACCCAAGCCAGTTCCAAAGAAGGAGGAGAAGAAAAATGAAACCGATGCTGAGAAAAAGACTGAGAACGAATCCGAAGAAAAGACGGAGACCGAATCCGAAAGACAGAAGAACACCATCCCTGAGGAGGCAACTGATGAGAAGGTAGATTTCACGGCAGAAGATTCCGAGTCGAAGGAATCCACTGAAGAAACTGTAGTAGACGCAGAAAGTGAAGGTGCTGAGCTTTAAATATAATTTTTGGTATCCAAACATATAAACTCTTTGCATTTTACTGATTACGAGTATATTTACAGAAAACGAGCAACTTCTTCGTCCGTTTGAAGCAATTCATGGTGGGCGAGTGCGGTTTGAATTCATAAAGTTAGCATTGGCAACAAAAGAAGGGGCACTTTGTTTCTCTAAATCTGACGTGATTTCGAATTTTTTATTAGCTCAAAACCTACCTAACCTACCAGAATTTGGCCGTTAAACATTTTGAATTCACCAACTATTAGTATATTCAATATTAGACACACTAACAGGTCCTGAACTCAACTTCAGTTGACTAACAAACAAGTCATGACGTGCTAAAAACAAATCAAAACAAAACCAATACACGTCATCCTGTACAATTTGTTTTATTACTACTCCATACCTGTTACCTTCAAACCTGACATGACGTCTCTTTTTGAGGAAAAAGCTGACTCATCTTGTGTCCGAACAATATTGGTGGTAGAGAACAAGAGTGAACTGCTGCCCTTCTTCTTGACAAAATTTGCGCGAAACTCCTAGCTTTCGTTCGTCGCGTCAAGAGAATCGATAATGAACTAATTAGATCCCGTTTTATGTTGCATCTTTTTCTATCAACATATCCCCCCAACTGGCAAAATTATCATTGTGGTGGACATGCAACCAAAGGCCACTCGTTATTAGTTATTAGGGAAGGGTTACCGGATGGTCATGACACCTTTTTATTTCAATTTTTGAAAATTACGTGACGAGTTTTCGCACGCAAACAAATACGTAAAAGAACGTATTTTGGTACGATACCTAAGTATCGAAGATTAGAATCGAGCTTACGTCAGAGAAACATCAGAAATACGACAAACGCAAAAAATGTCAGCATCAAGAGCAACATTTTGGAAGTTGTTTGTTTTATCGGGAAAACCATAAAAGCCAGTAAACTGGAAATTAGCCATATCAACAACTCTATCCCTCACACCACAAAACCTTCTCCAATCACACATACCGAATCATGTCTCTCGACGATCTCGACGATTCCTACGAAAGTGCAACGAGTTCAAGAACTGGTTCTTCAGAACCAAAGAAGTCGACAAAACAGACTATCGAACAGCAGCAACAACGAAAGAAACGACGCCGATTAATCGCTAACTTCGATCAGACGAGGCAAGAAGAAATTCGCGAAGCCAATAGACTCGCCGCACGTATCTGCCGTAAGCGCAAGAAACAGTTTGCCCAAGATCTTGAGGCTACTCTGAAGGTGCTTGATGTAGAGAACCAAGAGCTTGCAACCCAGTATGAAACACTATCCGTTTGGCTGACACAGATAAACATGACTAGAAGGGAGGCGGAAAAATGTACTACCACCCCCAGCACCTCTGATACCGAAAAGAAGAGTATCAGCGACCCCGGCAAGCAGGCAGAAGCCTTTCTAGTAAACTGCTCTGATGACTACGCAGAGGAAGATACCGAAAAGCCATCCTCTAATTCACAGTTCCTCGCATCCGCATCCGCCAGCACCAGCCCTTTTCCGCAGCAAGATTATACTAATGGTGGTGCCACCACTGGTGGCATAGCCGCGCCAAGTGGGGGAGGTAGCACTTCTCAGCCCAATCAAGGCTATACTTGGCCTTCTGTTCCCACTGGTGGTGCCACCACTGGTGGTACTAGTACTAATAGCAGCAGTAACGATACATCTGACAACATGGCACAACGGGCACAACCAGGGACAGGCTTACCTCCGATGTATAACGCGCCCTTTCTGAATCACAGGATCGATCAGCCGCAGCATCCTACCCCAGCATTATTAGCACTCCAACAGCAGCAACAACAACAACAGAACTTTCAACAATATGGCACCAGTGCCCTCATACCCCCAGAGGGTATGTTTGGCATAAATACTAGCACCTCCCTCCCCGTCTCTACAATGGCACACCACCAGATGCAGAATATGTATGCTGCTAATTCTAACCAAATACATAATCCAGCGGGAGTTTCAGTTGGCACACTTCCTGGTCAATTTTCAAGGATGATGGCCATGCCAAATCCTCAAAATGATGCTACTATGCAGCAACAGGAACAACTTTCAGCTTTAACTTTGGCAAGGAATCAGGGTCTTGCAATGAGCCAGCTTTTGATGCAGAATCCCTGCCTTATGGTAGGAGGGGGAGGTTGGAATGGAATGAATTCGGGTCGAATACAATTTCCACAACAAGGCATAGCCGCGCCAAGCGGAGGAGGTAGCACTTCTCAGCCCAATCAAGGTTATACTTGGCCTACTGTTCCGTCCCACAATCATCAGCAATTGTAAGATCGTCGGTGAAAGAAAAACTAGAAAAGATAAAATAAACAAGGGGTAATGTAACATCCACCACGTTTATTTCATTTTTCTATAAGTCATTGTTCATCACCTCTGCAACATTTGCACCACCACGGGTCAATCATTGGCAAAATGAAACCAAAATTGAAATTTCATTGCCAAGACTAAATACGTCGCATATAAATGCGATAGTTGGAAAGCGTTCGAAACAACTGTACCGCGGTATCAAATAAGTTACAGTTATTACCACTGCATTAATTCGTTTTTTTCTATAATTCATCCCCTCCGCAATTTTTTCGCCACCAAGGTCCTCGGCACATTTCAGAAGAAGGCTCGTCGGCATTTAGTTTCCAGTAGTCGACAGTGTAAAGTATAATAGCCATTGGTTGTCCTAAAATGCAAAAGGAAAGCCAAAAAATGCAATTGCCGAGACTAAACGGATATTTATTAAGTGAGGTTGGAAGTTGGAAAGCGTTTGATATACTGTAGACTTGTTTTGCTATCTTACCTGGAACCAGGCCGCACTTTATCAATATACTTTGTGATCATTACCAGCGGGATTTGACTGCAAAGAAAAAGATTTGTGAAATCATTACAAACGCAGTTCGAGTTCCGCATGCATAGATTCTGTTTACTTACCTCATCATTCCAAGGAAACTATAAGAGCGAATCATATGGAACGGAATCTGATGAAAAATGAACAAAGAGAAGAAAGAATGGGTTAAGTAAATTAATGGATCAAGAATATAGTAGTTCAAAGCATCTGAAACCAGGCATCGGATAATGCAAAAATACGAATTCAATGTACTTACTGATATCAACATCTCGTGGACAACAGCAGAAAAGAAAAAGACTATGAACATTGCTGCTGTCTTATTTACCCCTAATCTAATGCAAGGAAAATACAAATGCCGAACTGTACAAATCAAATTGATAAAAGGGTAAAATTGGCTAGATTCCACGGAAATCAAAGTTGTGCATGCATTTGAATTGTACGCACCTAACCAATAGTGGACGGGGATATTCCAGAGACGCCAATAAGATGATAAATTCGAAGAATTCCACCAATCGCGATAAAAACTATTATGACAAACAGAAGAAGCGTTAGTAACTAAACTACCCTCTTGCTTGACTATGCACAATTCATTTCAATCAACTTACACTCTGTCACCAAACTTCAACACCTCGGCAAGGAGGTTGAAAAACACATGGAAATATCCATAAAATACCAACAGCCAAATGTAAGTGCTTGCCATTGCCAGTTTCAAGAGATACTCTGCAAAAATATGAATGGAAAATAATTCTTTACCGTCTTCAAGCTCCTTGGTCATTTCTCTCAGTGTTGGGCTCACAACTTGAGCCATTAGAAATACCACCAGCACAAACGAAAAAAACATCCTGGCAACGAGAGTAAATATACGAGCAAAATTTCTTCGAGGGAGGCGAGGAAAGACTATCTGGTAGGTCAACGTTGGCGCGAACCAGAAGTAGTAAATATTCGACAAGGTGACGTTACTATGCACAGAAATGGGAGGGTTAGACGCGAGCCGTCATGGCAAAGAGACACTTTGCATGAATGTATCCAACAATTCTGAACTTACGTCGGATAAGTCAAAGCTTTCGATTCCTCATCTGCATCCTTGACAAATAATGCTGAAACATGATTACTCCTCTCAGGAAAGTGGCGGTAATCAGAATTGGCGTGTACATATGAAATCAATTTCATCCACAGCATTGTCGAACACATCATCAAGAGGGCACCATTGAAAGGTGCCTTGATCTCATACCAAACAATCCACATTGGAACAAACAATGCCGCATTACAATTGATGACATGAAGAGATATACCAAACCATTCTGACACGTACTTCCTGCTCGTACACACTTCTATTCCATACGCAATCCAAACAAAGACGTTCAGAAGAATAAGCCCCGCAACAAGCGGAAGGTCCACATCTGTCCAAGAATCTTTATCGGCGCTAGCATTCATTCCACGCCAATGCGTCATGAAAAACCCATATTCTCTCATTGTTCCGAGTAAAATCCGAAAATTCGAAATGAATAGAATAATCAGGGCTAAATTCAACAATCCTCTGTAATTCTGCATCGGTGCCTCATCACTCAGATACGACGGTTCTGCATTACGATGCATGGGCTTAGACGGTGGATAATCACTTGTCCGTTTCGAATTACTCTTTGCAGAATCTTTGCTCTTGTTCATTTTCAAATGTGACGCACTCTTCCTCATTGCTGGATTGGAGGGATGCCTCTTCATCTGTACAGGAGGAGGTGCAAAATATAACAATGGCAACGTCCCCTTTGTGCCATGCCCGGAGTATGGCAGCTCTGGAGCAGGAAACGGAAACGCAGATTCCTCTTCTTCTTCTTCATTAAAATATTCGGAATCGCAGTATGCGCAAGAAGCAGCAAGGACTTCCATCCACTGCGTCTTCTGCGCCAAACTTTCAGTGGAGAAACGAAGCAGTGGAACAATTACATCCTCTGGATCAAATTCAGCAGTTGTAGCCACATGTTTTTCTTCTGCTCCCTGTTCCTGTTCCTGTTCCTTTTCCTGTTGTGGCCGCTGACAGATTGAAAAAACGTGATAATATGCTCCAGGCGTACGAAGTGTCACCTCATTCTTGCTCTGCGGACGGAATCTTTTGTTGGGCTTGCACCCATCATCTCGAATAGCACAATTTCTCAGATTCATGACAAAGCGCGGCGAAGTTTCGTCATGCGTTTTGAAATAAGCCACCTTTCCCTTTTGCAAACGAACGAAACGAAGGTCCCATTTCGTTCCTCCCCAGCCAATTGATCTATCTTGCCATTTGAAGAGGTATCCTGCTTTATTTCCTGGAACTAATGTGTTGTACTTTCCGTGTGCGCTACTTGTAGTGGTTGTAGTAGAAGATGATGGGGATGGACCCTCGTGTCCGCTGCTGCGTTCGATTAGTTCAGATGCGACTCTGTCGAGCTCTTTCTCCAGTCTCTCCTTTTCTCTCTGAAGATTATCAAGAGACTGCATTGATGGTTTATAAATACTTATTGATTCAGATGATTGATTGATTGACTGATACCAGCACTGTACGTATTAAGTGACACGCTGATGCGTACACTACTAGTAGACTGAGGCTGATGGATTGTTATTTGTTCTCTGGCAGAACATTGGACATTGGACATTGGCCCGTCGTCGGTAAAAGGTGTACCGGTAGTTCTCAGAGTTCTCATCGATCGTCGGCGTCGTTATGTTCGAATGTGCGCCAGCAATTCAAAATCTCCGGGTTTCTCCCCTCGTTGAAATATGTCCGTTGTTGCAAGATGACATTATGATATGATACAACTCGTCGGTACAACCCTCTTGCAACAACCAACCAACCAACCAACCAAAACCAACGCACCACACAAGTTCAAAACAGTTGCATTTGTAACTCAAAGTGAAGAGTGTCGAGTGTCATCACCATGGGTTCTGATGCAGAATTCAAATACCGCTACCTTTCAAAAGAATCTATTCAAGCATTGAAAGACTTCAAGTATAACGGAGCTGATAATTCACTTCTCTACAAATACATCCTATCCCCCCTTGCCGACTTCCTTGTGAACAATGCCACTCCTTCTACCATTGCTCCCAATACAATCACTCTGTTTGGATTTTCCTTCATGATTCTATCATTTGTTCTCATTGCATCGGCCTGCCCTACACTTGATCACTGTAGACCAGAAAATGATGTACCCACTTACATCTTTCTCATCAACGGTATCTCAGTTTTGGTCTATCAGACGTTAGACAACATGGATGGAAAACAAGCGAGAAAGACGGGATCATCTTCACCATTGGGATTACTATTTGATCATGGATTGGACGCATGGAATACCGTTCTTGCTGCAGTCAATACTATCTGCGCCATGGGGATTGCCTCTGATGATTTCTTTTGTATTGCTGCTGTGATTTTCTCTACCGGTGGAGCATTTTATATTGCAACTTGGGAAGAATATCATACTCATAAATTGGTGCTTCCTCTTCTGAATGGTGCAAATGAGGGAGTTGTTGGGACTGCCATGATTTCTTTCGCAAGCTGGTGGATGGGTCAGAAATATTGGCATCAGTATGGCATGTATGAAGTGGTGGTGGAGCCATTTCTACCCGTACTTGTGAAGGATATGCTGCCAGAGGCATTTCAAACTGGCATGGCAAACAAGGATGTGGTGCTTATGGCCCTTGCCTTATTTTCCGCTCGTGAGGTTGCGGGGAAAATTATCAACGTTGTTCCAAAGTACGGTTTGAAGAGTCTTTCTGGTGTGCTCCCATTGGCAGTACTCATGGCTTTGTCCGTGCTCATTGTACAGAGTAATCCGCAGGTGTTGATTCAGAATCAGAGGGTTGTACTCTATCTCTATGGAGTTATTTTTGTTGAGATGGTGACGGGCTTGATGTTGGATCATATGACACGTAAAAAATTTGATCCGTTCCGAAATACGCTCGTTCCAGTTTTCATCTTGTACAGTATTGTTGATTTGAAAGTTGTTCCCATGAAGCATGTTTCGCTTTATTTATTGGTTTGTACCTCTGGAATTTCATCATGGGTGATGATAAAGACGAAAACTGTCATTGCAGAGATATGCAATGCGCTTGGTATATGGGCGTTTGATATTGTCACTCCTCATCCAAATAGCGAGAAGAAGACCAAATGAGATGCACATGATATTGTTATTTGTTGGCATTTTATGATGTAGAATGCATCTGTGGACATGTTTGATTCCAAAGCAGAGATTTATTTTATAAATAAACAGCAATCATTTTACTAATTTTATTTAATAACCACGTTGAACGTGTAGTCTACCCGCCCTGCTACGAGTAAAAGCAAGCAATAGTTTTGTAAAAACAAGGTACCAAACGAAAGTAACCGATTTATTCTTGCTCGTCCTGCCCGTTATTCTGCATGCTTAGCGACATACCGTTTAAATTTGTCAAACTAGCTCTCATGCAAAAGGTGGAAAGGTTCATCCCTTGTCCGCTGTTCCTGTTGTTCTTAGAAGCTGATTCGTCGTCGTCGTCGTCATCGGAATCGTTCAATTCGATATCCGCAACATCATCATCATTCGGAAAAGTATCAAGAGGTACTCCTGCCAATCTCAAGATCGACTTTAGAATGTATGTCGTCTCAACTGGATTTGTAATCCAAATGCATGGACAAACTCCTCTTGCCGCGTGATCATTGCCAGTATTAAGAAACTGATCACCAACATGAATAACCTTCTCAGGTGTGATTCCAAGGTACGCAGTGAGCATTTCAACGCCTACACGCTTGTTACCAACATCAACCCACACGTCACTGCCACCGTTAAATGCACAAAAGGGAAGTTTAACATGTTCATGCTGCGTCAACTTGTCATGAACTCGCAAGACAGTCTCGTCCAATGCCTCTCGAGATATAATTTGACTTGGTTTAGGATAGAGTCCAACAGCTCGTTTCTTTCGCAAAATTGTTCCACGGAGTCTAAGTTCCTTCATTGCTTTGTTTACAGTATTTTCTGCGACGTCCAAAAGTAATTGAATATCGCTTTCTTCCCAGTTCGCAGGAGTGTCTTTGATGAATTTTGTGGCAGTCATCCACCCCCCTGGCCCTTGTTCCTTAACCGGATGAAGTTTGTAATCAGAACCCATCTAAGATTATCGTGTGCACAGAGAAACTTGGGTTAGCTATGCATTACGGAAAATATATCGCAACCACCTGGATAGGACGAGACAACACGAACGCACCTTTAGTAAGTAGTTACACTCTCCACCAAACAAATAAAAACGCTCGCAATCTTCAACGGGCAAATTCTTGGACTTGAAATAGGCCAGCAAACCAGACAATCTCATTTCATATCTTTCTGTATTGTACTCATATCCAGCTGCTGTAACCACCGCAAGAGTAACACCATGACGCAATAGAAGATAGAGATAATTTGCAAGTTGTGGATTCCCTTCAAAGTTTGCTCCATCACTGTACAAAGTTTGGTCACCATCAAATGTCATCATTTTGGGACCCTTGAACTCAATCTGTGACAGACCACTGACACATGATACAGATTTTGAACTTTTGCTATTCTCATCCTCCTTGCCTTCATTCACTACAGGGTCGCCAAGCGAAAAGATTGGCGGCAACACCGCTGGTGGCAAAATATGTGCCCCATTGTGCAAATATCCAGGCGAATTTGTCCATGACTTCAAGCTGTTTTTGAAATCTACCCGATCTTCTTCGTCCCCTCCTTCCCCTCTCAATGACATAATCTGTGCTAGATTCAGAATATGCCTTAGTTCATTGAAACTAATTGTGATAAACTTTCGTTTGGTAAGAGCGTACTTTTTATTATAAGCCACGAATGCTTTGCGCAGTGGCAACGAAGTGTGAAAAGTCCCGACAGTGGGAACTAGCTGTTGCAAACGTGATGGTCCCAGTGAATCGTCATTAATTCTATGTTCATCAATAAGCATTTCAAAATGCGAGAAAGTGTCGGCTGCCGTTGTGTCGAGTGCATCAAGGACGAATGAATGGTTGAGCATTTCTTTCATAAATGCAATCAGTCCATCTTTTCTATGATGCTGTGTAGGATTGGTATCATGCAATTGAATGGCGTTAGGATTGCGAATGGATTATAGTGAAGGTGGAACCATAGTATCGACGAAGAACATGCGGACTGCAGACTTGAACAAACAGAACTAGGAATTTCCTTCTACTTCTGTTGATTGATGGATGCTGAATCGCGTACTTACCGTCAAAAGATAGTTACGCCTTCGAGATGAGAATGCCATAATTTTGTATCTGTCAAATCAAATTCCAAATGTAATGATAGTGACGGGTGACGGTGCCAGAAGCAGAACTCGTGTCAAGGTATGAGGAGGTTGAGATCGATGATCGATGTGGAAAAAGAAAATGTCAAAATGTTCTATCAGGATCTTGAGATCCCACGGAATTCTCAAGTTATCCTATTGGGAGGGGTTATTTTTAATAACGTGTTTTCACTTCTTTTCACGTCGGTCGGTCGTCATCGGTTGGCGCACTTTGAGTATCTTCAATCTTTGAGTGCTAACTTTATCTTCATTAATGATTAGGTTATGCACCCCCTATCAAAGTCTACCTTATTAGAACGTTATAACAGACGTTATTATTCTATATATTTAACTATGAGAATCTCAGTATGTCTCTGAGAATCTCAATACCGGTATATCAATCTTCGCCAATACTCTCACATTTCCATTAAGTAAAGAGTTTAACGCATCAGATCTGATTATTTCAGCATGACTGCTCATTGAATACAATTGCCTCAGCAATTCAATCTTATACGGTTGATCTAACGCATATTCAACGGTATTGCCCCTAGCGAAGCAGGTGCGTGCACAACCACTCGTAAAACATAGATGATTCATTTACTCTTTATATTGAAACTAATCACAATATTTTACAAGCACCATTTGTAATACACTTATACAAACTACAAGTATATCACCTTGAATTCAAGTAATACATTACTTTAAAAATCATCTAAAATGAACAAGACTACCGGTAAGAAAATCAAAGGAAACAAAGATGATGCGAGGCATTTCATCGATTTCTTTGACACTGACTTCTTTGGAATCGTTGACGACGAGAACAAGAAGATCACCAATCAAATGGTGTCACTCATCGTACCTATCGATGATGGAAAGACCAAGAAAAACAAGTCCAATCTTGCTGAACATAAAGTGCCCCAGATCGAAGACTTCACTGATACTGAAGCCGTCATCAAATCCATTCTTCAGTTGAGGAATAGTGTCCTTATTCACAAGACCAATGGGACTTACAATGATAGTGTTAAAAAGGAAATTTAACACATTCAATTGATCTGTAACAGCAGATCAGCACATACCATCTTCCGGAGTATGACCAGAGAGGCAAGAGATATCATATTTGAAAAATACATGGTTCCACTAATGATCATGCCAGGAGATGCTCACGAGATAGAGATTACCATTGACAACCACTCCATGTTTTGCAAGAAGATCGACGCAACAAAGATGTCCAATGCTTATCTCGATACCTACTTTCCTGATGACCGCAGGAATAGTCCCAACCGAAAGAAGCAAATCGAAAAGATGAGAGAGTTCATCTATCAAAACTACTTCCAAGAATTTTGGAGCGGCATGCATCAAGAGATGTTTGGAGCCGTCCTTTCAAATTGGAATTGGAATATTTGAAATATCACATCGTCAAACCTTACGAAGTAAGTGTTCGTAAAGTGATGCAACATGTTGATGTTTTACTAACATACCTTCCATTCTTCCCACCAAAGAACTGGTAGATCCAAACGCCCTACGGATAAAGAATGGGCAGCTTTTAATGTCACGAAACATGTGGACGACAAAATCAAAAGGGACATTCAGTATAACATGCTCCCTACTTCCTTCCATGACACCACTGATATCTGGGAAACAGATTACGAAATGATGGATACTTCTAGCTTCCTTCTTTGCTTGGAAATGCTTGAAGTAAAGGATATCAAGGAAAGCAAGGAAAGGGACGATAACAAAGAGAAGCTCAAAAGAAAGAGTGAAGGTACTAGTAATGGTAAACTCCATCCTAATAAGAATCGCAAGATCAAAACGGATTGCGACAATAAGAGGAACCGCTGCGAGGATCAAAAGACCACTAACAATGGCAAAGCTTGCTTCTGCAACATGTGTAAAATGTCAGGAGCTCCCTCTTTTGTGTATGAAACGCACAATGATAAATGATAAAGACTGCAAGAAGAAAGGTCAGTATGAAAAGC
>Ga0115005_10002434_pt1 | contig 14828 bp, 11 predicted proteins | sample ArcOceMetagenome_FD_87163 | JGI IMG/M metagenome (GOLD analysis project Ga0115005, IMG submission 87163) | Marine eukaryotic phytoplankton communities from Arctic Ocean - Arctic Ocean - Greenland ARC118M Metagenome | ecosystem: Environmental > Aquatic > Marine > Oceanic | place: Arctic Ocean... | reverse complement strand
TTCTTTAGATGATTTTAACTTAAATTCGGATATTTTTCTATGATTGCCTGAAACAAGCTCTTCAGGTACTTTTTTGCCTTCAAACTCAAGTGGTCGTGTATATAAGGCGTGCTCAAGACTGTTATTGAAAAAGGATTCTTCAAGTGCTGAATTTTTATTTCCTAGAATACCTTCAGAAAACCTAAGTGAGCTATCAAGAATAGTCATAACTGCAAGCTCTCCTCCAGTTAAAATATAGTCGCCTAAGGATATATATTCATCGACATATTGTTCAAGAAATCTCTCATCTATCCCTTCATATCTTCCACAAATAAAAACTAAATCTTTTGTCGAGTCTGGATGAAAGTATTTATGGGAGAAATCCATAGCGTAGGTTTGATTCCATGTTTTTCCTCTTGGAGCGGGGCAAATGATATGAAGATCATTTTTAATATCTGTATATTCACCAGGCTCGACCACTCCTTTTATAAGGGCATCTCGAAGAGAATCAGCTCTCATAATCATGCCGACACCTCCACCAAAAGGAGAGTCGTCAACGCCTTTAAAACCCTTTTTACAATGTTCTGGAATAGAGACTGTATGAAATTCAAATATAATATCTTTTGACCTTTCATTTCTAAAAACGGAACCAATGATTCCATTTTGTAAAAAATTATCAAAATAATGATCAAACATAGTTAGAACCCAAATTTTTCTAACCACTAATCATACTCCGGCTTAATCATAACAATGGTGCGCTCTTCAATATTAATATCTCTAAAAAATGCTTCAACAAAAGGAAGATCAATCATTTCGGATCCACATTTAACACTTAAAACAATCTGTGCGCCATTATCAAAATGCCCCTCGACGATACCTATATTTTCACCTTCCTCGCTTAAAACAGTGAGACCTTCAAGATCACTTAGATACCATTGATTTTCGTCTAGGGGTGGAAATTTATCTCTTGGATAATAAATTTCAAAAGGAATCATTTTTTCGACAATATTTCGATCTCTAATTCCTTTGAAATAACAAACCGTTTTATTTCCAAAGTGAATTGAATCTATCTCGACTTCAATTTCTTTTGATCCGATTGAGCTTGCATCTGAGAGTGCTTTTAAAGTTAAAACAGAATTATTACCTAGAACAGATCCATCATCATTAAACAAATGAAATAAAAATGCTCCTTTAATTCCATGAGGTTTGCGGCATTCACCTAATTTTATAAATTTTGAATTGTTTGACATAAAAAAACCAGTAAATTGTTAAATTCTAGATTAGATTTAGCACTTTACTGGTCTATTTAAAAGAAAAAATGTTTTATTCAATAATTTCGAGATGTGATCTCTTTTTCAATTTTGTTGAGGCAGCATTTAGTATGGTCCTTAAGGCCCTCGCAGTTTTTCCCTGCTTACCAATAACTTTTCCTCTATCTGTTTCATGAACATCCAACTCAATTATTGTTGTCTGCTCACCTACAATCTCACGCACTTCGACTTTCTCAGGCATGTCTACTAGAGATTTACTTATATATTCTATTAAGTCTCTCAGCTCACTCATAACACCTACTTTTGTAATTGATAATAATTTATGAGTTATTGTACACAGTAAATCAGCTATTTCAAAAAAAAATTTAGCAAAAAATTATAATTTAATGCCTTGTTTTCTAAAGATTGACTTAACTGTATCAGTTAATTGTGCACCTTTATTAACCCAAGCTTGAATTGCTTCTACTTTTACATCTTTTAACATTTCTTTTCCATTTGGATCATATTGACCTAATCTTTCAAGAAATTTACCATTTCTTGCTGCTCTTGAATTCGCTGCAACAATTGTATAAACAGGTTTATGAGTTCTACCACCACGTTGTAATCTAATTTTTACCATTTTATATTTCTCCTACTAGAATTATGTCTTTAAAAGACTGTATTTTTAATTCATTACATCATTAAAGTCAATTATATTTAAAAGAATTTGCTGCCAAACTGCCCTTTCTTAGGCCCTGACTTCTTTTTCTTACCTCCACCAGCAGCTTGTCTATAACCTGGCATTGGGGGCATTCCAGGGATATTAGGCATTCCTCCGCCCTTCATCATTCCCATCATATTAATCATCATTGACTGCATTTGCTCAAACTTCTTTATAAAGCCTCTAACATCTTCTTCTTTTGTTCCAGAACCCATGGCAATACGACTTATTCTTTTATCATTTAATAGTTTATGATCATCTCTCTCTTTTTGAGACATTGAGTTAATAATAACTCTCATTTTTTTCATCTCATCTTCAGCAGGAGAGAGATCTCCCACTTGTCTAAGCATGCCTCCCATTCCAGGAATCATTTTTAATATATTTTGCATAGAACCTAATTTATTAATTTGGTCCATTTGCTTCACAAAATCAGTGACAGTGAATTGCTTTTTTTCAAGCCTTTTCATCATCCTTTCGGCTTCTTTTTCATCAATTGATTCTTGAGCCTTTTCAACTAAAGAGACGACGTCCCCCATATCAAGAATTCTTTTCGCTAGTCTATCTGGATGGAAAAGCTCAAGTTCCTTCATCTTCTCACCTGTTGAGATAAAACGAATTGGAACACTTGTTACATGCTTGATTGAGAGGGCAGCTCCCCCTCTTGCATCCGAATCCATTTTAGATAAAACAGTTCCAGTTAGACCTATTTTTTCATGAAAGACTTTTGCAACATTAACCGCTTCTTGACCTGTCATAGCATCTGCAACGAGAAGGACTTCAGGATCTTTTAATTCATTCTTAACATCAACAAGCTGATCCATTAACTCATCATCAATTTGAAGACGACCGGCCGTATCTATAATAATAACTTCTTTTCCTAATTTCTTAGCTTCTAGCATCCCAGCTTTAACAATATCCTTTGGAAGCATCGAGAGATCAGAATCAAAATAATCAATTTGCATATTTTTAGCATGCTTGATTAATTGATCTTTTGCAGCAGGTCTAAAATTATCTGCAGGAATAAGATAGACTTCTTTTTTTTGTTTACCTTTTAAATAAAGGGCCAATTTTCCTGTAAAAGTCGTTTTACCAGCTCCGTTTAATCCAACAATTAAAATTGGATTAATTGGTTTATCAAATTTCATTTCTTCATGCTCTGAACCCATAAGCTCAGTAAGCTCGTCATGCATGATCTTTACAAATTGCTCACCAGGATCTACTCCGCGGATAACTTTCTCACCTAAAGCTTTCTCTTTTACATTTGCGATAAACTCTTTAACGACTTTAAAATTAACGTCAGCTTCTAAAAGTGCTGTTCTCACCTCTTTTAGTGTGGCTTCAATATTCTCTTCAGAGATTTTTCCTTTTCCAGATAAATTCTTAAATGCATCGGAGAACTTTTCACTTAAATTATCAAACATCATAACCTCTTATATTAATTTTTCTAAATATGATTCTAAATCTTCAACTCTCATAAAACTCTCAACAGCGCCATGCTCTAAAAAAGCTTCCTTTACATAGTCTGATCCATGTCCCCACATTGCACCAAATGCACTTGCACCAAACTTTGAACCACCTATAATATCCCCTAAAGAATCTCCAATCATAGCAACTTCTTTTGGATCAATACCTGGTAGCAGATTTTCAAGAGCTTCAATTTCAGGTTTTCGCTTTGCTTCATTTCCACAAGCAAGCTCATCAAACTTATCGATAATACCAAGGGATCTTAATATTTCAACCGTTGAATTTCGATTTCTTGCTGTCCAGACATAGAGTCTAATTCCTTTTTGCTCTAAATGAATTAATAATTTTAGCATTCCTGGATATAATGCATAGTCATAAATGCTCGTATTCACCAAAGTGCCATCATGATCGAAAACAATATATTTGATTTTTTTCAATTGGGCCCCTTTACTATTTACGTCTTCATTCAATCGTTGTAATTCATTTGCCATGCATTCTAAAGTATTTTCGCCGAATTTACAAAATAAGATTGATTTATGTATGAAAAACATCAATCCAATTAAATTAGGCCATATCGATTTTGACTCTCCCTTAATCCTTGCTCCAATGGCGGGAATTTGTACACCACCATTTAGACTATTAATGGAGGAGCTTGGAGCTGGGGGAACTGTGAGTGAGCTTATCTCTTGCCACGGAATCAATTATGGAAACCAAAAAACTCTCGATATGATAAAAATCGATGAGAGAGAAAAAAATATTGGGATCCAACTCTTCGGAGAAGATCCTGAATCAATGGCAAAAGCCGCTAAGGTCATTGAGACTTATCAACCTAAATTTGTAGATATCAATATGGGTTGCCCTGTTAGAAAAGTTGTTACAAAAGGTGGCGGTTCTGCATTACTCAAAGAAATCGATAAACTAGGGCATTTTTTTGATACAGTAAGATCTGCTATTAACATTCCACTTTCTATAAAAATTAGAACAGGCTGGGATGAGAGTGATCTTAATGCTGATAAAATAGAAAAGATTGCATTGAATTCTGGTATTGAGTGGGTTGCCATTCATGGAAGAACAAGGGCTCAACAGTATACAGGTCTTGCCAATTGGGATTATCTAGAAGAGTTTGCAAAAGAATCAACTCTTCCTATTATTGGTAATGGTGATCTTCACCAACCTCATCAAGTTCGGAAAAGATTAGATGAAACTCACTGTAGTGCTCTCATGATTGCAAGAGGAGCACTTAGAAATCCCTTTATTTTCCTAGAAAGTTTTCTTGATTCAACTGAGAGTCATGAATCTTTATTTAATGGGCATGATTATTTTGAAGCTATTGATAGGCTCTATAAACATACATGTCTTACCTTTGAAAATGAGAGAACAAGGATTGTTCAAATGAGAAAACTGATCGTTTGGTTTGCAGCGGGTTTTCCTTATGCTGCGAAATTTAGAGAAATGATGTTTAAATCAGCTGATCTAGATGAATCCATGAAAATTTCAGAAGACTATTTCAAAAGCCTTGGAAACTCTGCAAAGGCGATAAATTATGATGAAGTCTTTATGAGTTCAGGCCATGGATAAATACCTATCACACTAATATCACAACCAGAGAAGTATTACGCTCAAGTAAACTACTAATCTAACCGATATGATAAGAGATGAAGAAAATTGTCTTATTATTCTTATTCATATTGCCTAAATTAGCTCTTTCCATGAGCTGTGAAGAAGTACGCGAAGAACTCATTGTCGTTGAAAATAAACTTATGAATGCTAAAATTCAAAATTGTAAGGGTTGTCGCTCTAAACTTGAGATTGAAAAAGAATACAATAAGGCCATGGCAGAGCTTATTATTGCAGAAGGTATTTTTGCTCTCTCAAATATTATTGAAGGGAATCATAACGAGCTTATAAATATAAATTCAAATAAGGTCGTCGAAGCAAAAACTCTTATGACTAATTTTTCTGATGCTCTTGCAAAATCAGAAATCATAAGTGATGCACTAACAATTTCAGATGAAAATAAAAGTAAATACTTCCATCTCTACGATGGAGATAATAAATTTGAATTAGAAAATCATTTATTCTCTATTTGTGACTCAACTGTTGGGTCTGACAAAGGTTCTAATCTTTGTAAAAGTTTACGTGATCTTAAACAAAATAATAAAACTGTTCATGACGATGTTATAGAATCTCTTAATGCAATGTTAGCAACAGATAATTATATCGATGAGTATGATGTGAGAAAAAAACAAGATAAACTCAATACGATTAGACTTGAGAAGTCTGATCGCTATCATAAATATACTGATCATCTTAAAATTAGTATTAATGGATCAGAAAAACTGAGTCCGACAGAATTTAAAGAAAGCGAACAATATAAAAAAATTCTTATTCCACTACAAAATCTTTTAAAAAACTTTGATCCAAAAAATAATGATCAAAAAAAAGAGATTGTCGATTTATCAAAAAAACTAGAGGCAATTTCACTAAATTACAATCCACGCCTAGTTAATAAAGAGAATCAAACTGAAAAAAATGTCTTAAATTATCTGGATGAAAATATTGTCACAAACCTCGATAGACTTGATATGCCTCATTTATTAATGTCATCACCTATTCAAAAGAATTTTTCGAGAGGCAATGGAAATATTAAGGCTCACCTCAGTCGTTACGAATCAAGCATAGATTCAAGTATTAAAAATGCTCTTCGAAATATTAAATCAACAAAAATCAATGGCCGCTCCATAGAGTCAATGTGTAATGGTTCATATAATATGAATTGCCTTGATAAGGTTTGTGGTGTTGAGACAGGAAAGACAAAACATTCTTGTGATACAAAAGAGTTGCAAGGACTAGGACTTAATACTGAATTTAATAAAGTTAAAGATTTTAAATTACAAAAGAGTCAATTGTTTGAACTTCAATCAGCTGAAAAATGTTTTCAAGATAAAGGCCTTGAAAACAAAAAAACTTGTCTACAAAGTTATGCAAGTAATTTAAACAAGAACCCGACTGAAGCTTCTATAAAAAACCTTAGAAAAGGTGTAAAGGATCTTGAAGTAGAACTTATTAGTATTAATATGAGTGAGCCCTATCAGTCTTTAAATAAAATTAAATCCATTGCACTGGAAACTCTTAACTCTCTAAAGTGTCGAAATAAAGATCAAAGTGATTTCATTAAATGTGGTGAAGTTAGCTCTGGCATAGGACAACAAGAGTACTTAAACCTCGCAACAAGTGGTGAAGATATCATTATTGAATTAAATACAAATAATTTGAAAAAGTATGCAAGCAATGAAGTTCCCCTTCAAGTAAAACAAAATGAGATTGAAGAATTTAAACAAAATTGTCGAGAGAAAAAAGATTTAATGAGAGAGCATCAAAATCTGTGTACACTTTATTTTAATAAAGACTTACATCAAGAAAAACTCACAAAAAGAAGTCGAAAACAAAATATTGATTTTGACCAAATTATCAGACAAAGAGCAGAAGAAGAGCCCGATTATTTTTGGGACGGTCTTAAAGTCTTTGGTAGTAGCATGCTTGGACAAACACCCTATCTCGTTCAAACCTGGGCCCAATATGACAATGTAAAACAATGGAGAAATAATCAAATAAGTAGCATTCAAACTTATGATAAGGCCTATATGGCAAATCTAGAAGCTCAAAGAGAATTCTTAGCAACCGACCCAGCAACCTTAACAAATTTTGGATTTAATTTTACTCAAAGCACAGCGAGCGCAAATACAAGTTTTCAAGCAAATAACTCTAACTTAGTTTTTAATAACTTTGATACAACGGCCTTTGGATTTACAACAATCCCTGCAACTCAGACCGGGACAACGACAAATAGTGGATCGACGAGCTCGGGTGGTGGATCAACAAACTTTAGTTTTGGCTTCTAACTGACTTAAAAAGTTGGACATCACTTCTGAAAACAATAAAATCACTCTCGAAGAATCAATGACTTAGCTTCTTTTTTTACCCAAATGATCAATTCTTTCCTAGCGTGAGATAATAAGTTAACACTTTAAAATCATGGATGTTTTAGCCGATAAAGCTAGGGATGAAAACCATGAAATTGTTACTACATATATTCTTATCACTCTTAATTCTACAAGGATGTCTCCCTGAGAATCAAGTTCAAAGAACGCAAATAAATAGTTCGAATAGTGAGAGTTCAGACTCAACAGGTAATACTGACACAACAGATGAGTTTGAGAATATTTTTGGCACCTCTGTGAGTTGGTATAATGCAGGATTAAACTCTGAGACTTTATCCATAGATGTGAATAATACGAAAACAATTTATCTTACTGGTGATAAAGTAAATCTTTACTTATCAACTGCTGCAAACTTTAGTTCAACCTATTGTTTAGAAACAAGGTTTAATACATCTCTAGGAAATATTGTTAAAAGATTAAAAGTAAAAGTTCTACCTGCTTATTCAACAACATTTGTTGCAGGGAAAAAGACAAGATTTTTTCGAGTAAATCTAAGTACGACTTCTGGAAATAATTTTTGTGATCTTCCGACATTAGAGAATGTAGATGGAACTTTAGCACAGTATGCATCAAATGATTCAAATTTTGATGGAATTGTTAATGGTTCAGATACAGCTTTTGTCTATGGATCTCAAGATGTTTGTACTAATTGCCAAGGAATCATAGGTTCAAAAGAAGTCATTCTCTATCAACATCAAACAAATGGAACGACAACAACAATTGATGATTATCTAAAGCGAATTGATCTTGATGTTATTGACTATAATAAGCTAAGCCTCAGAATTGATATGAATGCAAATTCAGGTAATGGACAAAGCAGTTGTACAAATACACAATGCCAGTCTCAAGGATATGATTGCTGCTCAAACGGACAGTGTATCAATGAGAAAAGCATTAAATCCTCTGGTGTGGCAGCTGATAACAACGGCTTTATTTTAGCTGAGCAAGAAAAATTTACGAATCCAAATTGGTATAAAAACTATCCTCAATTTTACAATATTTGTCTTGAAGACGTTCCAGAAGATGAAGATGATGGAGATAATGGTGAACCGACAGACCCAATTGGAGAGAGTGAAGATAGATTTCAAGAATTATTAAACGACTACAAATGTATAGAAGAATTAAAAGCAAATACAACAAGTGATCCTTTTCACCTAGATCCACTTAATTCAAGTGCAAGTTACTCTGCTTGTAATATTAGCGATACGAGTGCAACTCTCTATTATAAAGAAGTCATGAAAAGAATTTATAGCAATTGCGGTTGTTCGGAAAAAACAGATCTAGACGCCATGGTTGCTAATTGTCCGGCCTATACCTACACTCCAATTTATGAGACAAATTCAAGTGGAGTTCAAACGACAAATATTATATCTCTCAATTGTTACTCACCTCCTCCAATCGAGACTGATCTTCCTTTTCAAGATATGGAAGTCATGGTGAACTCAAAATCTGCTCCCCATAGATTTTTTGATACTAATAATATTGAAATAAATCCTGAAAAGGCTCTCCCTGCAAATGCAACAGGCATACAGGAAGGAAATGAGTTTACCTACTTAGATGATTTTTATATTTTTCCAAATAATGGAAGTTTTAATATGAACTCCATTCTAGGTCAATTTAATGTACAGCTATCAAAGGCCTACCCGGCTAAAATGATTGATGTTGAATTTGATAAACAATATATTATATCGACCCTATCAGGCCTTTATCAAGGCTGTACGACCTGTGGCAAAGATTCATGGTTTAATAATTTCTCACTCTTTCCGACAGCGAATCGTGGTGTTGGGCTTCAAGCAATTGGATACACAACAAGTAGAAATACTTATTCGACTAATTTAAGTCTAGGTAACTATGAAGATACGATTTTTGGTAGAGCCTGCTTTGTTCCACCCACAATGCTTCCATTTTCACATAATGAAAATTCAAACGCTCAAACTCAAAGACAAAATCGTTTAACAACACAAGCAGCAATGTTTGTTAATGGCTACCAAAGAGATTGGTATGGCTTTAATCGTGGTGCTCTCATTGGTTCATTTGATGGAGTCACATGGTTTGCTATAGGTAAAGGACGTATTGTAAAATCGACCAGTAATAAATTATACCTTGCTATCAATGCTCCTTTTGCAGATCTTGCAAACCCAACCAACCACCAGGTAAGTGTTCAAGAATACGATTTTAGCTCCTCTGGTGCCGTTTATGATTATGATCCATCTTTAGAGATAAACGATGCGACTCAAAATGAAGCTGGGTCTTGTCAAAAATGGCATCAATGTAATGTTGATTCAGACTGTATTACAAAGTTAGGATGGGAATATGTATGTTCAGACGTAACTTATCAACAAACAAAATGGCCATCATTTAATGCGGATGATGCAACAGAAATAGCAAACTCTAGTGCAACGAAGACAATTGCTGAAATTTTAAAACAAGGAACTCTTCCTCCAGGGGATTCTTCAAAAAGATGTGTCTATAGAGGTGCAGGAACTCCTTGTCGAACGGATTATGAAAATATTTCTGATGAAGGAATAAGAAAAACTCTTGCTTGTGCACCAAATTTTTACTGTGCTCCATTGAATAGTAATAATGCTTTTAATAAAGAAGTCGCAAGATTTGGTCGTCCCCTAACTGAACTGGTTGAAACAAAAAATCATTATTATGGAATGGATGCAAATTTAATTGGAAGACCAAAACACTATATTAGTAAAAGTGATTTATATGCACTTCCAAATGAAGCACAAACTAGTATTGAAAAAAATATCTTAAAATTTGACTCGAGTGCGACAGGGAAAGTTGGCCTTTGTAGACCAGGAAAACTACTCCCAAGTTACTCAAGTGCCACTGGAACATCGAATTGGGAACAAGAAAAACAACATAAAACGAGAGATCCAGAATATAGAACTGATTATATTTCCCAAATATCAGGGTGTAACTCTACTCTTTATACTGATATGAGATTTAGTTCATGTCCTATTTTAGATGAAGATGGAAATTATATTAATACACAAAATGATTTTTTAAATTCGAATTTTTATATAGATGAGCTGGATGGTGCGTTCTCAAAAAAATTTACAACTAAGTTTTACTCAACGGCGCAAAATTCTTGTGGACTTGAATCCCTTGCCCCATCGACAGTCTTAACGACATCAACAACTGCTGAACAAATTAAAAATTTATCTGCCTTTAAAACAATTGAAGGTGAAACTCTTGCAAATTCAGCAGTTCAATATGAACCTACTCTTTCAAGGGATGCATGTTTTAGAAAACCAGGTGCTGTTTGCCATACAAATCTTGACTGCTCTCCAAATAAATTAATGGCCGAAGCTGTTGACCTGGCACCATTGAGCTATTTTGGTAATCTTGCTGAAAAGTCTTATTTTGAAGAGTATCTTATTTGTGGACAGGCGAAGTCTGAACCATCAACAAGTGCGGGTGCTGAGTATTTCGAATATAATATGCACAATAATAGATGTTGCAGAGAAGTAGGAAAATCCATCACAATGTTTACAGAAAACTCTCCTAATGCAGAAGAATCAACTGATATTCGAACTGATCTATTTGGAAGCTTTCATCCTACAAACTCTCAAAGATATTCTAGATATTCATCTGCCAGCATAGATATAGATACGACGACAAAGGTTGCAAATATTATAAGACCAAGTGCAGATGCAGAAAATGGTGGAGATAAGATTCTAGACCATTCTCCAAATATCACAAATACATATCAATGGAAAACAGTTCACGATACGGCGGCCAGAACTTGCTGTGGATCTAACTGGGTAAGAGAGTTTAGTGATGGGACAAATAATTGGTCAAAAAATAGATTAAATATTGATCCAGCAAATTTTAAATGTCTTAATTACAAGAGTGCTCTCTACCTCACAGAAGAGCCAAACGCCTATAATGTCTCAAGCCAAAACCTTGACTACGATAGGTCTTATATGTGTAGAGATAGTAGTGGTGCAACTGGTGGTTGTATTCAAAACTCAATCCCACCTATTGATGACTTTAGTACAATTAGACCAAGACTAAATACTTTAAATACTGGGGCGGTTGAATATAAACAAACCTTTAATTCAAATAATGAAAAAATGGATGATTTATGGAGTGCAAATCCTTGGAGCTTTGATAAATTAAAAGATCTTTTTGATCCTAATCCAGATGCAAATCTTATCCTAGACTGGGAAAATGCAGATAATGATATTGAAAGAAAAAATCTCATTACGAGACTTCCAAGCTATATTACGTTTGATAATATCAATTCTACTCTCGATATTGCAATATCATTGACGGATTTAACGAATACAAATCAGAGAATAAATTGTGTCAATAATAATGCAGCTAATACAAACTTTAATTGCGGAGCCGGAGGTCATGGGGGACTTTGTGGGCCTACAGATTCTTGGACATCAGGAACATGTAGTGCTTCGGCAAATAATACATGTTGCTTCTCCTATGATCCATCTTCAAGATCTCTTCGTGTTGGATACTCAAATGCATCAAGAATCGCAGCAAATTATGAAACTGAAAATTATGATATGCAAATAAGTTGGACACCTGTTGGTACTCTTTCATGGGAGAGACGAAAAGCATTGGCACTTGCGGTAGATGACCAAACCGTCATTGCACATAGAAGATCTTCCACTCCTGGAAACTCTATGTATTATCTAAAAAAGCTTGCTCGCCTTGAGTATTTAGGAATTCCTCAAATGACTTATGAGCCTCTCTATTGTAATGATATTTATCAAAAGGTAGTTCCTGGAATCTTTAAAGATGAAGCATTTGGAGAAAAACTTCAAACTGTCGTTGATTTTATTAATCATTCAAAAACATTTATAGATCCTAATACCACTCCACCATGGCAAACTGATTCAGCTCCAATTCCATATAATGCAAATGCATTAAATAAAAACCTAGTTGGAACTCAAGAGCTAGTTGATCATCAACAAATTTTTTCTGACAATCAATTTAAATGTTGTCGTGAATTAGGATCAACAGTTGCTTCAACGGCAGAGCAAACTATGTGTTGTTCTGGATTTGCCGCTAAAGAGCAAAATGGAAATGATATAAAATGTATGCTTCCTCCGAAAACAGACTTAAATGTTTACTTCAACAAATTTATCAGTGGTGAAGGCTTAAGCACACTTGACGAAGATGTTGAAACTCTTGAAGTCACTGATTTTGATGCTCAAACAGGTGAACCATTAACCAATACTTCTGTTTTAAGAAAAATTAGTAATCTTGGAAAAATGTATTGTTCTTCCGGAAAGGTAAGACGAGGTGGAGCATTTGGAAGATTTAATCCTGAGCCTCTCTACCCTCTTGATTCCGGTAGTGGTGGGGATTCATCTGGTAACCCAAATTCAATTGTTGATTCCAATTATGATAGCTCAACTTCGAATCAAGAAACCCAAGGGTATACAGATTTCGTATCTGGTTATAGATGGAATCATCATTATTATTGTGCAGAATAAGGATTAATAAATGAGTAAAAGAACTAAAAGACCATCTGAGAGTGAAGTTATTATGCGAGAACTTGTCATGCCTGGTGATACAAATGCCCACGGAACGATCTTTGGTGGAAAAGTCATGAGTTGGATTGATATTGCAGGGGCCATGTGTGCCAGTAGACATTGTAATAACCCTGTCGTTACAGTTCACATAGATGATATTGAGTTTAGCTCTCCTATAAACTTAGGCTCACAAGTTGTGATCAAAGCGTCAGTTAATTATGTTGGAACTACGAGTATGATTATTGGAGTCCTTGTACAAAGCGAGAATCCATTTACTGGGATCACAAGAAAAACAACAAAGGCATATTTAACTTTTGTCGCCATAGATGAATTTGGAAAACCTCAAGAAGTTCCAGGCCTTACTCCAGAAACTCCAGATGAGCATCGTAGATATAAAAATGCCCAAGAAAGAGTAAAATCCAGAAAAGAATTGAGCAAGAAGCTAAATCTTTAAATTTAAATAGTGTTTAAACATTAGACACCTCCAATTGAAAATACTTCAGACAGCCTTCAATAGAACATAGAAATCATCTACCCTATGAATAATAAAAATTTAATTTTATTCTAAATAGGACTCAATTATGAAAAACATGAAATCTCTTATGACTATTATGGCCCTTACTGTTTCGACTGCAAGCTTAGCAAATGTAAAAACATACTGTGTTTCTACTATGAACTCTACTCAAACTAAGACGCCAATTGTTTTTGATTTAGCCCAAAATAATATGAGTGGAACATGGAGATCAAGTGAAGAAAGTAATCTTGGTATGACTTATAGTACATCAGTAGAAGTCGTCAATGGAAAGATCACAATGATTCATCTAGGTCATGCCGATGGTGAAGGCGGAATGAATAGAGAAATTCATCCCGGTACACAATTTGCAACATTTAAATTTGGTGGTAACCTTGCAATTGCTTGTAATGTAGGTTCATCACAGGATGAGCTTTCTGCAAAATTACTAGAATACAATATGGAGAACTAGTATTTTACTGAGCAACCATAAGGCTTTGTTTTTTGAGGATTAGGATCCTTCTTTAACATTAAAGCATTTATAGAACTTGTAATATAATTTGTTGATTTAGAAATGTCAGCACTATCAGCCGATGGGATCGAGTCAATCGCTCCCATATATTTTAAATCGAAATTTGGATCAATAATATAAATATGTGGAGTCGTTTTAGCATCATATATTTGCCCAACCTTACCGTCACTATCTCTTAATAAATGGTTTGATTGCATATCATGAGACTCTCTAAGCTCTTTCATATGGGCCATATCTTTAAAATAACCTTGCTTACCTTCAGTTGACGATCCAATCGTTAGCCAAACAACTTGATCATTATCTTTATATAGTTTTTGTAAACCTTGCATATTTCCAGAAGAGTAATGCTTTTTAACAAATGGACAACCATCATTAAACCATTCAAGAATAATATATTTACCTTTAAAGCTAGATAAAGTTACAGATTTTCCATCTTGATCTGCTAAAGTGAAGTCTTTTGCCTTTTCATTTAAACTTGCTGCATGTGATATAGCACTCACACATAAACTTAAAACTAATGAACATAATTTTATTTTCATAATTATTCCTCTTCTGATCTATCTAGACCATCATCAATATCATACTTAACTCTTATATCGGCATCATTTAAATCTGGGATAAAATCTAGATTATAAAAATTTACAGTGTTTGTGTATTTAGTATAGTACCAATATCCAACTCCCTCTTTTCCACCAGGAATAAGAACACCATTATAATAAACTTCTAATGTTTCAAGTTTTGGTCTCTCTTTAAGAAGAATCGAAGGTGTATCAGCAAGTGAGATGATATCTTTTACTATAGCTGCTAAATTTTATGCAAAATCAGCAGTACTGGCAGACATATGAATGCCACTTATATTG
>Ga0115005_10002431_pt1 | contig 14833 bp, 15 predicted proteins | sample ArcOceMetagenome_FD_87163 | JGI IMG/M metagenome (GOLD analysis project Ga0115005, IMG submission 87163) | Marine eukaryotic phytoplankton communities from Arctic Ocean - Arctic Ocean - Greenland ARC118M Metagenome | ecosystem: Environmental > Aquatic > Marine > Oceanic | place: Arctic Ocean... | reverse complement strand
TTACCGGCGTTAAAAAAGACAAGAAGGATATCTTCTGCAAAAAAGAGTGGGCGTTTTGTCAATTCTGATTTAAGTTATGAAGACCTTGAAGACAGAGAAACGACTTTAGATAATCATAAAATAATTAAAAAAGATAAAATAGGGAATAAAGAATATATTATTTTAGAGACAGTTCCAAAAGTTGCATCGACATCAATTTACACAAAAGTCATTTCATGGATTGATACAACAAATTGGACTATAGTCAAAGCTGATTTTTATAAACAACATAAAACACCTTACAAATCAATCAAATCAAGAAATTTTAAAAAATTTGGAAACTCATGGCGTGCTCAAAGTACTGAAATTATCAATTATGATATAAAAACGAAAACTCAATTAACACTTTTAAGTGTAGATTTAAAGACGAAATTAGAAAATAGCTTTTTTAATAAATCAACTTTAGAGAATCCAAATAAACTGACAAGGTATTTAAAATAATTTCTTATAATTAAGTGATAAAAAATTATGATTTCTGTGATAACCAAAAAATGAGTTATCCTCACCGGTAAAGTAATAATAAGATGCTCCAATAGTATCTGAATCGGTGATTTCATAATCAAAAAATGGAGAAAGATAATAACTTTTATCATTTAAATTTAAAATGGACCTAAGGCCAAACCTCAGTAAGTCCTGCTTGGTAAGTTTTGAGAACTGTAGTAAAGCTTGGGATAATTTTGAATCAAATAAAAATTCATCTGAAGTTAAAAATTCCTCATGTATATATTGCCATGTAAGAGTTGAATTAAGAGAGTCAATTTCAAAGTCCCCTCCAACTGAAGCCCTAATCTTTGGGTAATCCTCAAGTAACAGTTCTTCATTTAGTGCTTTAGAATTTGGAATATAAGAAATTTCAACCTTATATAGTTGTCCAAATAATGTAGAGGCCATATCAACTCCAAATACATCTTCTTGATAGAACTTAATATCAATTCCTTTATTTAACCCGTTCAAATCGATTGTATTTGTTAAAAACTGAGATCTGAGAGTCTCAGATATACTTAAAGTTGGACTATCTGTATAGGCCCTAAGATAAGTGAATGAAATATCTCCATCTCCAGAATAAGATGAACGAAGACCATAACTGGGCTTGTTTCTTTTTGAAAAGTGAGAACTAACATTTTTAACTAAATCGCTACTGATGAGCTCAGAATCAGCTCCTCTAAGCCTACCATTCTCTCTATCCACTCCAGACCACAAACTATTTTCAGAAGGGAAAATTCCCTCTTCAATTCCAAAATCAATAAATGAATCAAACTTCCAATTACCAAGATAATTCTCCATTCTTAATGCAGTAATTGATCGACGATAAGATTCACCAGAGTCAAAAACAAATCTGTTTAGATTTTTTAAATTTACTCGATCAAAATTTGAAAACTCATCAAAAACGCCCCAAGAAAAAAGCTGTTTACCAAGAGTAATTTGACCACTACTGATTTTTTTATTGTAGAATGCTTCATCCAAAGTAAATTTCGAGCTATTTAAATCATTAGTGAGTTTATCCTCAGAGTAATATTCTAATCTTCCCATAAATTTAAAAGATGAGGATTCTTGATCAAGTTCAACTCCAGAGACAAGTGACAAAAACTCCCCCCTAAACTCTTCATCCACACCATACATATAATTATATTTAATCCTAGATTGAGCTAAGTTAAATTCTAGGTAAGAAGATTCAATATCTTCTTTTGGTTGAGATTTTTTGACTATCGTCACAATATACTGAGAGATACTCTTCTGCTTAGAGACAATCTTTAAATCTCGACTTCTAAAACCTTTTTCAATAAAAATGTTTTTAGCTGCCTCAACTTTTAACTTACTGATATTTTCATATTGTATAAAGTAAGGATCCCCTCTAAATTGAAATCGACGAATTCTTCTAAATTTAGAGTTACTATAAAGTTGAGAATCTTTTAGAATTAAGTAATAGTGTTTTTTCGTAATATTAGATTTTTTTGTTGTGTAATTTAAACCCTGTTCTTTTAACTTTGAAATATATTTTTTTGCGCGAGTTATATCACTGGTAATAAGCTGATTTCCAGCAAAAGAGTAATTAATGATGAATAAAAAAAATATAATTAATCTGATGATAACTCTAAAACCTTTTTTCTAATTCTACTAATTAAAAATCTTTGCAAATAATTTCTATTTCCCCATGGTCTCCAGTTTACCTTTAATTTATTCAAATAAAAATCATAATGATAACTAAATGGGGCAAATTTTATATTTCCTCGCTTTAATACTAATTTCAAAACATTTGAACCAATAATTGTCGTTGCCGCGAGAGCTCCAACATGAAGGGAAGGCACTTTTCCTGCTTTAAAATCGATTTCTTCTTCATAAAACATATATTTTGTATGGATTGGTGTTGGTGATATTCCGGCCATGAAACGAATTAATAATTCCTGAGAATCCATTTGAGTATTTATATTAAAATAGTCGGAAAAACTAACGCTATCAGGGCTGAAGCACATAAAACTTGTTCCCATACCAAATGGGCCTGCAGTAAGAACTGGTATCCCTAATTTATGAGCTTTATCAAACAATTCAATACGAGGTTTGATTACATAAATATCAAGTCCATCGATTAAAAAATCGAGGTCTTTTAAAAAAAGGTCATAATTAGAATCATTTACACCTTCGGAAAATATCTCAACAGTTGAATCAGGGTTTATATCTAACAAAATATTTTTCATAACCTCTGCTTTGTTTTGACCTATGGTGCTGACAGAAGCACCAATTTGTCTGTTGAAATTATGTTCATCAAATTGGTCAAAGTCTGCGAGTTTAAAATGAGAAAACCCTAGACGGGCCAAGGTGTGAACGTGATGACCACCAACACCTCCCATTCCGGGTATTCCAATTTTTACGGTAGAAATTCTTTTTTGCTCATCTCGGCTTAACCATCCTAGATTTCGAGAAAAAGCATTTTCATAATCAAAACTCATAAATTGTCCTTAATTAATTAATTTATACTTAAGGATAGTAGACATTACGCGTAATTTCATAGGATTTTTTGATCATTTCTAGTTTTGAAATAAAAAGGAATGTTTTGTTTTATTTTTAGAAACTACTAAAGACTTTTCAGAAAAATATTCATGTACTTTTTTTCAATTTGATTTACTTCTTTTTCAGGTAAATCTTTTAAATAATTATTCATCAACTTTAAGAGCTTTATCCTATTAAGTTTTGTTTTTTTAGAAATCCCAAAATATAGGCCCGTTTCAATAACAGATTTTGGATGAATATCTATTTTATTCATGAGATTTTCCTTTGCAGCAACAGCTATACCTGCATTATATCCTGCGATAACATAATCAGCTCTGCCTAAGGATAAGAACTTTAGCGCCTGAGAAGTTTTAGACAATCTAATTATTTTAAGCTCTTTTTTTGAATATTCATCAAATTCGTCACCAAAACTATCATTGAGTAGGGCAACGCCTTGATATTTCTTTAAGTCCTCTAAAGAGTTAAAGGTAATTTTCTTACCTTTTTGTAAGAATAATTTAGTTCGATCAAGAGCAAATGCTTTATCAGGATAATCATAAAGATCAAGACGATCTGTTGTTTTATAGGGAGGAAGAAGAATGTCGATACGTCCGTCTGTAGTTTCTTTTAAAGCTCTCCCCCATGTATCCAAAGGAATAAACTTCAGTTTGTATTTATTTTCTGGGAAAATTTTTTTGATAAGTTCTACTGCGACACCTTGTAATTGATTGTCCTTTTCAGAATACCATATAATAGGTGGGTAGTCTGGATGACCTGTTATGGTGATAACTTCTAAATCTTTTGCCCAAATATTATTTGTAAAAATAAACAATATCCCAGATAAAAGATGTATTTTAAATTTCATTTTAATTATCGCCTTATTGTTAATTTGTTACAACTAAAGGATATACCTATAATTAAAAAAGGGTAGAACTTTCTACCCCTTTTAATTCAGTAAATAAAAAATTCATTAAAACTTACTTTTTCTCTTCACTAATTCTTGTTTCTCAATTGCACGTAAAATATTTCTTGTAGAGAATGAAAAATAATTCGTTCTCTGACTTGGGAAAACACCGAATAAATCTTTAATCAAAGGATCTGCTCCAGCTTTAACTAATGCTTTAATCGCAAATGTATTATTTAAATATGCTGCTAAATGAAGTGGTGTTTCACCATTTGCATTTTGTCTATTAAGTAACTCTTTTTTCTGCACAAGATACTCAATCACAGCTGTTGAATTATTTTCAATGGCCGTATGAAGCACAGTATTCATATCGTCATAATAAATTTCAGAACTCATCGTTTTTAAGAGAGATACAACTTCAACGATTGCGTTCTTTTTAACAGCATTAAACAACGCATCTCTATTTTTTAACGTTGGAATATCAGTAATTCTAGAGACGGATTCGCCTAAGTCTGAGCGGTTTGTTATATCTTCACCAACTTGATTAACACGAATACAACCTGCACTACTGTCTTTAACATAATCCATTGCACCTCGAACAAGGATACCTTCTACTTCAAGAGTTTTTTCATTAAACACTGCCGAACCAGAGTTCCCACCAAATGTATCTAGGTTTGTTTCAAAATAACCGGCTTTATCATTACTAAAGACACTTGCATCTAAAGTAATCTTTTGAGGTAAACCTGATGGGTGACCTATAACCATTACTTTATCCTTTGTCTTTATTTTAGATGCCTTTCTAAATATAAGTGATGACCTTCCCTTCACAACTCTATCAAGTCGAATAAGTGAATAATCTCTATTATCATTTTCTAGAGATTCCAACTTTGCATCAAGAACTTTTGCACATTTGTAGACACTTGATTCAGGGATCATCATATTTGTTCGTTTTGAATTCTCATCTACTTTATAATCAAAAATCCATGAACGACTATCACATTGTTCTTGATTAATAATACAATGTCCCGCCGTGACTAATAAATCAGGTGCAACTAAAAAACCAGAGCAAATAACAGAGCTTGGTTGAGTTGAAAAACGCTCATCCTTACAGAGGCCCATATCATTATCAATAGAGTCTGGAGGAAGAATATAATGACTCTTTACCTTGATAAGCTTATTATTATCAATAAGTCCTGCGGTAGAGTGAGCTAAACTTTGATGTAAATCTTTAGCTTGATAAGTTTCTATTCTATTATCGACTCCATAAACAATTTTTCTACTTTTAACATCTGAAATGGCATTATACGCAAATAACAACCCAATTATTATTGCGAAATTTTTTGTTTTCAAATTCATTGGCATCCCCTGTATGATTGAAGTTTAAAACATAAGTGTTCAAAATTAGTCTGTCTGCTCAAAACACATATCTATGTAAGTTTTTTATAGTGAAAGCGCCCAAAAAGGGCTAATTTCTTGACGTTAAACGTATTTAGTTGAAAAATGTCTAACTAACTAGTTGTAATGAGGATTTATGGGAATATTTGTAAATAGAGTTTTAAATATGAAATACATCAAAGTAATAGGCTTTGATATGGATCACACACTTGTGCGGTATTATAGTGATAGATTTGAAGAGCTGACATTTAACGAATCATTAAAAATTTTACTTAGAGATAAAGATTACCCAGATGAGATATCAAAGTTTAAGTTTGACTTTAATGGGGCCATTAGAGGTCTTATTATTGATAAAATTAATGGAAATATTCTTAAAGTAAGTCTCTATAACAAAATAAAACATGCCTTTCACGGAACAAAAGAGCTCAACTACAAAGCACAGAAAAAATTATATTTTGGATCTTCAGTAGACTTAAGTGAACCACAATATATGAGTATCGATACAAATTTCTCGATTGCACATGTTGTACTCTACTCTCAATTAATAGACCTAAAAGACGGTAATCCTGAATTAAACCTTCCTGATTATAATACACTCGCTGACGATGTAACCTATGCTGTGGATTTAGCCCATAGAGATGGCTCTCTAAAAAGTGCAGTCAAAGCAAATCTTGAGAAGTATGTCATCAAGGACGAAGAAACAGTGAGAGTCCTTGAAAGGTTCAAAAAATATGGCAAGAAGTTGTGGGTTGTGACCAACTCAGACTATACATACACAAAAGCACTCCTTGATTATACAATAAATCCATTTCTAAAAGAGAATAAGGACTGGACTGAATTATTTGAATTTACATCAACACTTGCTGCTAAACCTAAGTTTTTTACGGAGAAAGGACCATTTTTAAAGGTTGATCTAACGACAGGATTACTCGAGAATTACGATAAAAAATTAGAACTGGGCATTTATCAAGGTGGAAATGCAATTAAACTCCAAGAAGATCTTGGTGTTGCAGGCGATGAAATCCTCTATCTAGGAGATCATATCTATGGGGATATCGTTAAATTAAAAAAAGCATGTGGATGGAGAACTGCACTTGTGATCGAAGAGCTTGACAAAGAAGTTCATGCCTATAAAAGCACAAAAGATATAAGTATCAAAATTGATCAATCAATGGATCAAAAAATTCTTCTTGAAAAAGAAATTGATGATCTTTACGCAAAAGAGCATGAACAAGGAAACAAAGTCGAAAAAGAAGAAATCTTTTCAAGATTTGATAAGATAGAAAAAATTGATAAAGAAATTGGTCAAAACATTAAAGAATATGAGTCTAATTTTAATCCTATTTGGGGTGAAGTCATGAGAGCAGGTGTAGAGCCTAGTATATACGCTTCTCAAATTGAGAGATATGCCTGTATCTATATGACAAAGATTTCTGATTTTTCTGTTGATAGCCCTAGAAATTATTATAGACCTAAAAAAAGAAAGATGGCGCACGAGAAATGATTATTTTAATGAATTAAGATGATTAATATATTTTCCATGCGCCATTCTAAAGAAAATATTTGGAGCAGTTAACCTAAATTTATTTCTTTGAATATCTAGAACTTCCACATAGGGATTTAGTTCTACTATAACCTCTAACTCTCCTTGTTTATCTTTGAGAATCTTGTCTATCTTATCAAATAGCAATTTTGAATTTTCGTCATTATTACTTGGCATTCTAAGAATAATATATTTTCCATTACCCATTCTTGGAATAGGGAAAAACTCTTTTTTTAAAAAAACTTCAAAACTTCCATCTTCATATTTAAATTCACGTTTTCCATATTTATCTCTCCCTGATGGGCGTACAAAATTCTCAGCATTAAGAGTATACTTCAGATGATAATAATTCGAATAACGCCCTTTATTTACAGATATACTTTGAGCAAAAGAAATAGTTGAAATTATTAGATTGAAACAAAAAAACAAGGTAATTTTAAATAACATTTTAACCCTCTCGCTGTGTATGGAAATATTCAATCTATTCTAAAGAATCTATAATTGCATCAATTATCTTTAATCTATCAATGCGCTGATGTTTCATATAGCCTTTTCTTAAACGTTCAGACTTAAATTTTATAATTGATTCTATATTTGATCTTTGGTCATGAGATAAATGTTCTTGTTTAAAAAGATCATAAAGAGATTGAATTCTATAAAAGTCCATATCAGGAAGTTTCATAGACAATTGATCCTCATGACCTGCATATTTAATAATTAATTCTTCAGAAAGATAGCCAATATCAAACCGAGAAGTAATCTTAAGCCATAGATCATAATCTTCACAAACTTCGAAATCTTCTCGAAAACCTCCAAGATCTATAAAGAGATCTTTTTTTAATAAAACGGTAGAAGGCGAAATTAAACATTGAGAAAGAGAAGGTATAAACTGATTACCTCCTCCTTTTATATGTTTTTTTATTTTATTCACTCTGATATTATTTCGAAACCATGATTCATTAGTATGAAGAAATTGACAGCTAGAGTTCTCCTTTAAGTACTCAACTTGCAATAAGAGCTTACTCTTAATCCATTCATCGTCAGAATCAAGAAAGGCTATCCACTGACTTGAAGCTTGAAGTACACCTCTATTTCTAGCAGCAGAAACACCTGCATTATCTTGATAGAAATATTTAATTTTTGGATGACTAGGAACGACCGCCTTTGTGTCATCAGTTGATCCATCATCAATTATAATTATCTCATAAGGAGCATAGGTTTGATCTAGCACACTCATGATCGCTCTTAAAATAAAGTTACTTCTATTAAAAGTAGGAATAACGACACTAATTTTAAAATCTTGCAATTTTAAGTGCCTCATTTAAAAGTGCCGGATCTAGATCTATGTCAAAAATTGAAGTGATCTCATTAATATTATCAATAGATTTAAATCCAAAAAGAGAAATATCCATTTCTTCTCTTGTATATTGAACTGCAAGTTTTATGATAGACTCTCGAAGTTCATTTTCAATAAGATCAACTTTTTTTACTTTATCTTTCCAGTTACTTTTTTTCCACCATGGTGCCCATGAGCGGCAGTCCTCTGTTGGAAAGACTCTATCTAACTTAACTGAGCCTGCAAGAATCCCCTTATCAAGGGAGCCCCATCCAATTTTTTTTATCTTATGATTAGCAATCATAGTTTCAAATCCAGAGAATCCATTATAAAAAAGATTACATTCTGATTGGAGATATTTTATCTCACATAGCTCAAAAGCTGATTCTAGATCTTGCCTATTTGTGTTACAAAGACCAATGTCGATAATCTTTTCCTGCTCTTTTGCTTTTATTAAAACTTCTAGGGGGTATCGAATATCAATTCGTTTATCAGGCCAATGAATCATATAGATATCAATATATTCTGACTGAAGATTTTTAAGACTTTGATGGAGTTGCTTAGTGATAACTTTAGGGTCATTACTCATATCCACTCTTTTATTATCATGCCAAGTAACGCCGGCCTTAGATAAAAGCTGTACCTTATCTCTCTTTGATTTAAAGGCCTCTCCTAAGGTTAATTCAGACTGATTAAAGCCATAAATTGGTGCCGTATCATAAAGAGTAATCCCATGATCAAAAGCATACTCTAGAAGCTCTTGGGGCTTATCCAGGATACCGAAGCCATACCCTCCTCCTGCAGAAGACAAGGAAGCACCACCAAAGCCAATTTTTTGATTAAAATTTGTCATAACCTCTTTTTACAGAGCAAAAATCATCTTGCAAAGCTTTACATAAACATAAATTGAAACTAAATAAGTAGCATGAAACTAATATGCATAGCTCATCGCGGCGAAGCCCAAGCATTTATTAAAAATCTTACTGTTGTAGATAAAAATTTCTATATAGGTGATGATTATCACCTTCTTATTACTGGAGAGGGTATTTTAAATGTTCTAACAAAACTTCCCTACTATATTGCAAAGTATGAAATCGATTTTATTATCAATTTTGGAATTGCAGGTAGCCTATCTGATAAATTGCATCTTGATGAAATAGTAGAAATAAGAACAAATTATGGAATTGATAATGAATCGATTTTGTACCAATCCTATACAAGTGAAATAAATGAAGGAAAATTTGATATCATCTCTACCAACTCAAGAGTTCTTAATGATGAATATGCAAAGAAATGTCGAGCTTTTGCTCATATCGTTGATAGAGAAGCATGGGCGATTGCAAAAATAGCGAATGAGTATAAACTTCAGTATTCAATCTATAAAATGATATCTGATCTAGCAGGATCTGAAACAAATTGTTTCGACTTAAAAAATAAAGCTCAATATTTTTCTGAAAGTTTATATGATTTTTATCTAAAACAAAATCAATTGGATGATAATCAAATTGATCTCATGGAGGAAATACCTCTCCCCTTTCATGCAAGCTTTACTCAAAGAAAAAAAATTGAGAGCTTAATTGAAAAGCTTAAACATAAAAAAATCGAATCTATTGAGACTATTTTGAAAGATCAAAAACTTAGTGTAAAACAGAAGCCTCAATTTATTATTAGCTATCTAGAGAATCTTATCAATCCAATAAATACAAAAATTCATGAACAATTAAAAATGACATTCTTGCCTCTAGAAAAATCTGGTGCAATTGTGCAATATGATTCTAAACTCGACAAGAAACACTTTTCATTGAAAATGGATATTAATTCTCAAACAAATCTAGATAAACTCAAACAATCTCTTTCTGAATTTAGTTTTGAGAGTTTTGAGAATATTATGAATGGGAAACTAGATGTTTAAAAAAGTCTTTATCGAAGAATCTGAGATCAATAATATATATGCAAAGCATATTCTTTCAAAAATAAAATTTGAAGAAATAATTGAAATAGATAGATATGAAGACATCTGGGGAAAAGTAAAAAAACCATATCTCCAAAAACGTGAAAACCTTAACCTTTTTATTGCAAAGAAAAAAGGTCAACTAGTAAAAGAGGCCCCTTCTGCTTATGGCCATGGATCGGAAAAGCATTTTTATTATATTCATGCCTATAATTGTATTTATGAATGTCAGTATTGTTATCTACAAGGATACTTTTCAACACCAGATTTAGTTTACTTTACAAACCATGAAGAAATATTAGATGAAATTAAAAACCTCTCGAAAATTCCTGAAAATAAAGGAGCATGGTTTCATGCTGGAGAATACTCAGACTCATTAAGTCTCTCTCATATTACAAATGAGTTACCTCTTTATTTTGATTTCTTTCGAAAAAATCCAGGAATTAATCTAGAACTTAGAACTAAGTCAGTAAACACAACACTACTTCTCAATGAGACTCCAACTGACAATATATTTATTAGCTTTACTCTATCATCTGAAAAATCAGGAAAAAACTTCGATTTAAAATGTCCAAGTGTCAAGGCGCGATTAAATGCCATTGATAAATTAGTAAAGCATGGATACAAAATAGGTATTCACTTTGATCCAATTATTTATCAAGATAACTTCATCGAACAATACAAAGAAGTCATTAAAATGCTTTCAAATATTTTACCTGATAAACATTTAGGATATATATCATTAGGTGTTGTACGCTATACGAAAGATGTTTATAGAGAAGTGGAGAAAAATTATCCTGACTCTACAATTGTCTCCCAAGACTATATTAAAAGTTTTGATGGTAAAGTTCGCTATAATCTTGCAATGAGGATGTGGCTTCTGAACTCAGTAAAATCCCTATGTCTAAATTCCGGTTATAGTGACTCTAAAATATATCTTTGTATGGAAGAGAATTAAATTAGTTTTTGACTAAGTTCAACTCCATAAATCCAATCAATATATGAGCTTAGTTTAACAATATAAGTTTTGTCAGACCCCTCAAGTGTTGAGTGAATTCCAATTAATTCATGTTTTCCATCCCTAACAATATAAACAGGCCCACCTGAATCACCAATAACACTTAAAGTATCATTTAAGAGAATATTTTTTGAATTAAAAGTAACACTCATAAACTTTGGGTTAGTCCATGTCATAATATTTTTTCCATTTCTAGCACCAAATCCAATTCGTTCAAAAATAGACTCTTCTGTTATTTTGAAATTTGATCCTATTGATTCTTTATTTGTGAAATGTGGTAAATTATCTTCCAGAAAAATAACCGCTAGATCATTCTCATAAAATGAATTTCCAGGATTATAACTTGGATGGATACTCCACTGAAGAGCTTGATTATCAGGAAGGTCTTGAGAATATTCATGCCCATATAAAACACGAACCATTTCAGCTCCATCAACACTATGTGCTGCAGTTAATAATTGTTTATCTCCAATCGAAACTGCAGTACTTGTAAAAATATTTCCACCACGGGTGACTTCGATAATAAAAACAGAGTTAAATCTATTCCAATTTAAATTCATATTTTTTTCAAAAAGATTTAATTCTAATTGCATGAAAACTCCTTTTTCACTGTCTATTTTTTAAGACAAAACCATCTTAAACAAAATATGAATATATCTCTAGAGACAAGTTGGCCCTTTTAGAGAAAAAACGCTAAATTACCTCATTATGAGCATTTACCCAAATAAAGAAATTTCACAGTGCCAAATTGACCTTGAGTTAAATGGTTATTGTATAGATTCACTCAATCTTCCTATAGATATTAAAATGGCGGTTGATAATGAAGATTACCAGTCTCTTGATACCCTTATGACTAGATATTTATCAAACGATCATTTTATTTTTAACTACCTTAAACAGTTTTCTGATTTTTCAGAAATTGAGCATATCATTTCACTTCGTGAGAGTAAAAATGAATGGGAAGAAGATGGTATTTGGCATGATGATGGATCAAGAGTTTTAGCATTTTCCTTGTCTTTAACTAAAAATTCACCCATTGGTGGAGTGCTAGAGTTTAGAGAAAAAGGATTGATAGAATCTCAAAAAATCCCTACACCTAAATATGGTGAGATCATTGTTTTTAAAACAGGAACTTCTGGTTATGAGCATAAGATTAATAAAGTCGTAGAAGGAAGAAGGTTAATTATCGCCGGTTGGTGTACTTAAGCTTCTAAATCAAGTGCATCCTTGTAATCGAGTAGTTTTTGTAAATCTGGAATGATAATAGAGCGACCATCTTTTGCAATAAGCGATAGGGATTCTAAGTTTGATAAAGTTCTTGTAACTGTCTCTGTTTTTGCGCCACAAAACTCTCCTATCTCTTTTCTTGTCCACTGATAGCTCTCCTGTCTTTGTTTTAAGAAGACCAGAGCATCAATTATGCGAGAGGCAACCCTTTTCCCATTAAAAGCATTTAAGCGCTCCTCAGACATCCTTAAATCTCTTGCAAGCATTTGAGTAATATGAAGTAAAATATTAGGGCTTTGATCGAGTAAGTCACTTGTGCTTTTAAAAGGAAGTTTATAGACAATACTATCCTTTAAAGCTTCAGCTGAGGCATGAAACTCTTCATTTGCAATAAACGATCTATGTCCTATAAAAAAATTATTTCCAAACACTCGCAATAAGATTTCAGCTCCATTTGGAGAGGTATCAATCAGGGCAAGTAAACCATCTTTTATAAAGTAGAAACAATCTGCAGTTTCACCTTTTGAATAAAGGAGATCTCCGACCTTAATATTTATGATAGAGCTTTTATCAATAATTTCTTTTGCTAAATTTTCATAAATATTAAGGCATTTTATTTTTAAACTATTAGTCATTTTATTTTTTAACAATCATTTCTGCTTGATCAATAAACCCTGGATTAGATAATCCATTCTGTTCCGCAATTTCAACAGCATCATCAAAGCTCATTCCACGGTAATCTGTGAGATAAGTAATTAGCCAACCAGCAACTCTGTTTGCACTTCCACAATGAATAAAGTGAGGATTTTCCTTATCAATCATTTTTGATAAACGCTCACAATTCTCAGCATTAAGCTCACCATTTTCAACAATTGGGAACTGAACATATTCAAGACCCAAACTATTTACTTTTTCGATTTCTGCACTAAAATCCATCTCGCCAGCGGATCTAAGATTGATAATTTTTGTCACTCCAAGCTCTTTAATTTTCTCAAAAGATTCAATTGAAGGCTGCCCTGCAAGATAAAGATTATCTACTTTCCAAAGATGCATAAGCCCATTAATATCCGTGATTCTTTTATATTCCATATAGTCTCCTTAATTAAATCAATTATATCACTAATCATCATAACGATAATTGATCTAGATCACAAAGATTTTTTCTCTTATTGATTCAGATCATATTACTTTTACAAAGAAATAGATTACCATGAATTAACACTAAGGAGTTATTCATGAGAATTCAATCGTTTTATGATGAGAATACATTTACTTTCACCTATATAGTATTTGATGGAAATAGTAGAGATGCTCTTATTCTAGATCCAGTTTTGGATTTTGACCCACTCGCAATTTCAATAAGTTATGAAAGCGCAAATAAGCTTCTGAGCTTCATTAAAGAAAATGAATTAAATATTCATTATATTATAGAAACCCATGCTCATGCTGACCATTTATCTAGTTCACAATACCTAAAAGAAAAATTTCCAAATGCAAAACTCGCAGTTGGTGAAAATATTAAAATTGTTCAAGAAACATTTAAGCCCATTTTTAATTTTGAAAATTTAAAAACTGATGGATCACAATTTGATTATTTATTAAAAGATAATGAAGTTGTTAGTGCGGGATCAATTGAGTTTAAAATCATTTTCACACCAGGGCATACTCCAGCTTGTACGAGTATCTTAATTGAAGATAATCTTTTTACTGGTGATAGTATTTTTATGCCTGATTATGGTACAGGTAGATGTGATTTTCCTGCAGGATCTGCAAAGGATCTCTATCATTCAATTAAGAATAAAATATACTCTCTTCCTGATGATACAAAAATTTTTGTAGGCCATGATTATGCTCCAGGAGGTAGAGAAGTCTTATCTCAAACAACTGTTGGTGAGAGTAAAAAGAATAATATTCAATTAAAAGAGACAACTACTCAAGATGAATTTATAAAATTTAGACAAGATAGAGATATTACTCTAAGCCCTCCAAAGCTTTTATATCAGAGTGTTCAAGTAAATATTGATGCGGGAAAGCTTCCTGCAAAAGAGAATAATGGTATGAGCTACTTGAAGTCTCCGATTAAAGAGAATTAGTTTCTACAAAGATTTTTCTTTAAGCTAACCTCAATACAATTACTCGTGTGAGCTTTTTTATACTTAGAAGCTCTCATATCTTCATCACTCGTTAGGCTAAACTGATTTATTTTATCTAGATAGGATCCATGCCTAGAATAATAAACGACACCATTATTTAGATAAACAAAATTCTGACAATCCTCTACTTCATCTAAAACTATATTTGGATCTCTAACACAAATTCGATTGTTAAATGTTTTATCAATTCTATATGCAAGTAAAGCATGATTTCCAGTAAGTGCACCACTTACACCTATATAAGGAAGTTCACCTTCAAGCACTCTTTTTTTTATTTCATGA
>Ga0115005_10002430_pt1 | contig 14836 bp, 17 predicted proteins | sample ArcOceMetagenome_FD_87163 | JGI IMG/M metagenome (GOLD analysis project Ga0115005, IMG submission 87163) | Marine eukaryotic phytoplankton communities from Arctic Ocean - Arctic Ocean - Greenland ARC118M Metagenome | ecosystem: Environmental > Aquatic > Marine > Oceanic | place: Arctic Ocean... | reverse complement strand
CATATTGAATATACTGCACATACTAAAATATACATTCATATGCTTTTTACAATCTTTTGATTTGTTCTTGTAGTACAGTACAGTACGTGTGTAACTAAATATACCACAACGTACTTTTCAAAAATCAAAGTACACTGTGCTTTGCACCTGGTCGAAGAAAGATTTCATGAAACTTTTGATCATAATCATTCCTCCTACCGGTACATGTTATGTGCAGCTAGCTAGAGCTTGGCTAGCAGTTAAAGAATGCAATTCTTCAAACCTGATGAGAATTGGATCTATTTTTGATAACAAAAATCTAGCCCTGCCTCGTTTGCCTGCCTGCCTGGACCTTTTCTTTGGGTGGTGCACTTGAAAAAGTCATCGATGATGGATGCGCTGTGACCAAGCCGCGGAACCACGTGAACGGAACTCAATCAAGTTCTGGTTCTAGCCATTCGTACGTAGTACCCGGTTGGGATTTCATTTTTCGAAGCGAGCGCAAAAGCAAACAATTATGTCGCGAAAGGGGGATTTGAGATTATTAAAATGGGGCATATAATATACTATTGCCTCAAGATTGAATCCCGTCAAAGAAGATATGGTCGTTGGCCTGTATAAAACTCTGCGATGATGGAGTTTCAGGATTGTTCTGTTTTTTGCTGCAACCAGAAATAGTAGGAACGAAACACGAACGGAAAATAGGAACTGCGATGCTGCGTGGTGGTAGATGATCAGTTGTATTTTGCTTCTCTGTTTATTTTACCGGAAGTGAGTACATTCTCCGAAACACTCGACCCGCACGACATCACAGCAGCTTTGCAGCACGCTATCCCCTCTCTTCCCTCTCCCCACTACTAGACAATCATCAGTGCATTGAGTATTGACAGGATTAGCAAATAGGCCACGCAACTAACTTACCATTCCGATTTTTTAAAGCTGCGGTATTTCCATTCCATCTTCAATCATCGGTACCTTATTTATCGCATTTAAAATTAACATTAACAGCTAGCCGCAAAATGACCTCTGAAGATGCAACAAATACCACTGCTCAAGCCCCCCCTTCCAACGCAAGTGACCAGGAGGGAGCCACTAATGCTGTCAACGCTGTACCAGAAGAAGAGCCCACTAGTAGTGCTACCACCGGTGGCTGTGAGGCATCAGACACACCAGGCCCTGAAACTGCGCCCGGAACTAGAAGCGAAGAAAATACAGCAGCAGGTATGAATAATACCACTAGCAACGACAACGACAACAGCAACAGCGAGACACAAATCCCCTTGATGCTCAACGGCATCGATCCACCCAGCGCCTACAATATGCAACGCAGTCAAACACTTATCCTCAACGCTAAAGAATCCGAGGACGCACCTTTCATCGTCCATCGTCCCGCATCTCTCTCCCCCACGGCAGAAAGACCCGCTGGTGATACAAACGCTGCACCACTCGAGACAGGACCGGTATCACCCACAAACGCAAACACGCCCACATCCACATCCTCCAAAAAATCAAAGAAAACACCCTCCAAAAAACCAGCACCCATCAAAACCTCCTCCCCCAAAACAACCATCAACCCCGCCCCAGAAATCAACTCACGCCTCGATACACAAGTAGAAGTCCGCGTCTACCCCTGCAACAACTCTCAAACTTCCAAGAAAAAATTCACACAATTCATGGTGAAACCCGAAGGAGTTATTATTCAAGGAACCAATCGGAACCGTACCAATGTGAATGATTTAGGGGCGGAGTATGCCTCCAGTATTGGAAGGAAGTTGCAACGGTATGAATTGAGTGATACCCGCGCCTGTCAGTTGTTAGTTACTACCCATGCCAAATCGTTTTGGGTGGTTCCCGCTCCTGAAGCGTTTAGTAGGCATTCGGGGACGTGTCGTTTGTTGGGGGATCGGAAGCATCCTGTGGCGAGTCACACTCTGCAAGTAGGAGATTTTTTGAGAGTTGGTTCGGTAGGTGTGGTGGTGATTGAGACGCATAATGGAGAGGAGAATCGAATTTTGAGTGAGGAAAAGATTCAAAAGATCATGAGGGATACGACTAGTAATAATGGAGGATTTTTGGATCTTGGTGAAACCGATGGTGGTGAGTATTATATTTTCATACGGGCATATTTGTATTCATACGGCGCATTATCTCTAGTGCAAGTCAATTCAATTTATATTCATTCACAACCGTATCCTAACAACGTTTCCTATCATTTTACCATCCCATCCTCCTTTAGACAACTCGGATGATAGCATTGAAAGAAAGAAAAAACAAAATACCGGAGACTCGCCCGTATGCTACATGTGCTTCGACGACGAAGACACCACAGAAAATCCCCTCATCTCCCCCTGCAAATGCCGCGGCGACACCCGCTACGTCCACGTCGGATGCCTCCGTAAATGGCATACTGCGGAAGCAGACAACCAAATCTGTTTCTTATCCTCCGTCGATGCCACGTGCTCCGTCTGTAAAACGACATTCAAGTCTGATTTCAAGTTGAGGGATGGGAGACTTGTCAAATTGTTCAAGAGTTCTTTGGAACCCCCCTATGTGTCACTCTTGGTTGCTACCAAGCATGAAATGGCACAGAGGTTGTTCAACACGAGATTTCAGCTTTCTTTCAGTTCTCTGTTGAAGCCGGATGGAAAGAATGCTGCCCGTCCTTTGCTCTTGGGACGTTCTTCTGGGTCGGATATGGTGTTGGATTATCGTACTGTTTCAGCTCGTCATGCTACTATTCGATTTAAGAATGGAGAATTTGTATTCACGGATGCTGGATCTTCCAATGGGTCCTACTTGTACCTCCGTCGTCCTGTTGAATTGACTGCTTCGCAGCCGGTGCAATTTCGATTGGGAAGGAGCATGATTTCCATGAAGATTGTCAACAAGTGGAACCGCCGTTTGCTTAGGGCTGTAAGGAGGTCAGGACACTCTTCGTCGGATGCCGCCCAGAGGACGGCTGGGGACGATTGTTCGGTTGGTAGCAACGAGGAGGATGTTCGCATCAATGATGGAAAGGAGGGTACATTCACTAGAAATCTGCCAAAGAGGACAAGAGAGAGTATAATGCATTCCCTGCCCTCACCCGGTCAATTATCTCAGCAGTCGTCGCAGCATTTGGATCTTCTCTTTGCCCTTGCATACCCCAAGAAGATGGTGGAAGGTGGTGGTATTGGGCGAAAAGCGAGTAGTATGAAGAGGCAGACGAGTGCAGCAAAGATTGAAGATGATTTGTCGAGACAAATAGCTAATGTGGCTGTGAACGACGACAATTAGAATGTCGCCAAGGTAATCTTTTCTCTGATAGAGACAATTATGTATGAAAAATAAGAGAAAGTGGTAGTATCAACGGAGAGTTCCATCGTCGTTTGGAGCTCGTCTACAATAGGATGCATTCATAATAGAGACCATGATTTTCAAGTGCATAATACTGTATTTTGTTTTCTTTTTTTTTACAACTAAAAAAATGTTTCGGGGGCTATGGTACACGTACATGTATGGAGTACAGTAGTGTACCGTATGGCATTTCCTGAATCAACGGCATGAAAATAAAAACACCACAGTTTTTCTGACTCTGAATGAATCGAATCGATTCAAATCATTAGGATAGGAATGAACAATTTGTTCCTCCAATCTGCCTTGAAAATCTTTAGTAGCTAAAGGTTCTCAACTTTTTGGAATGGTTTTATCCGCGGTGACTCTTCTGATTTAGACTCTGGCAATTCAATTGTCTCGAAACCCACGCCCTCATCTTCATCTTCAGCAAACTCATCATGTTGGACTAATTTTCCATTCCCATTCTCTTGCAATTCCAAATCACTCTTTCCAATTCCATTCTCATCCGCATCCGAAGTCATCTCTTCAATTTCAACAAACTCATCATGTTGGACGTGTACTTTTCCATTCCCATGCTCTTGCAATTCCAAATCACTATTTCCAATTCCATTCTCATCCGCATCTGAAGTCATCTCTTCATTTTCAACAAACTCATCATGTTGGACGTGCACTTTTCCATTCCCATGCTCTTGCAATTCCAAATCACTCTTTCTATTTCCATTTCCATTCTCATCCGCATCTGAAGTCATCTCTTCATTTTGATAATTCTGAAGAATAACCTTGACAATATTCTCATTGGCAGGAGCCTTGGTCCATCCCGTCTTCCACGCAACTAAACAATAAATCCCAACTAAAGAAGTTTGTATCCCAGTATACCAAAATGGAACCCCCAGAGCTCTCTGCTGCTCCTCCCCCTTGAATAGCGCAAGACAGGAAGTCATGGCAATCCCCGTGTTCTGATACACACATTCGATGGAAACAGTCACTCGTTCGGGTTTTTGCAACCCGGTACAAGTCGAAATGATCACGGAAAAAATGAGACCGAGGACAATCGGCATGATTGTCCCATAGTAAAAGATGGGTTCGCGACCGGCCAAATTGATTGCCCCTCCCTCTGGTGCCAAACTGGTAAATAGAATCAATCCCAATCCCGCCACATTGCCAAATCTGTTTGCAAAATTTTGAATTTGTTTCCCATTTTCTCCTTCACTGAATCTGTACGAAACATAAATTCCAGATGTAATAGCGATAACGACGACCATGAGTGAGATGCCCAGGGATCGCCAATCGAGTGTGTCGAGTACGTCAGAGCTGTATGTGAGTTTGGAGTATAGGAGGACGTTGAGGGGGAGCATGGCGGTGGATAGAATGGTGCTGATGGCTGTCATTGTGACTGATAGTGCTAGATCTGCATTGAAGATACTGTATCATATCATGTAAGATGTAAGATGTTTGACAGAACGACAGTTGTTGGTGAGATTCAAAGAATGTGACTCTCGTAGTTAGGTCACTTCATTCATCAGTTGGCGATAAAACACATTGTATATCAAATCATGATGATTGCTTTGAAGTCTTTATACACCATAACTAACGTACCTACTGAACCAATTGCTATAAGCACCACCGGGACTAGACGTAATAATCAAAAGAGTGATACCAATCACTGGATCAAAATCAGCAACCTTGACCACTGCAAAACCCAGAAACGGCAATATTATGAACTGCAACAAGAGTCCAGTGCCAATTGCGCGGTAGTTTCTGATTTGGGATTTAAAGTTTGAAATGTTGACCGTGGCGGACATTCCAAAGATTAGAAAAAAGAGGAACATGTTTCCTACAATGGGACGGAAGTTCGCCATGGTGGATGTTCAATGTGGATTACTGACTGTAGATGGTGGTATGTTCTATCAAGGTTCTATGTTCTATGTTCTGCGTTCTATGGTGTTCTTGGTTCTTGGTTCTTGATTGCGTTTTTGTAAGTCTTGCTTTACTGTGTAGTGTATTGTAGTGTTAGTGCAGTGTAGTGAGTGCAGCCAATTGTGATGCTGCTCTATTAGATGGAAAGGTTTGTCGTTTGGCCCCGAGGAGAACGAATGAAGGTTGAAACGATTGAAGAAAGATGATGAGAAGGTGTTGGAAAGTCTGTCACTTCTAAATACATCAAAATGGAAGAAAATTTTATTAGTGGTGATCGACAGGAAGGTGTTCAAGGTCGTCGAAATTCAAAAAAACGAACGAAAAGATTTCAAATTTTAACGGTCTGGGAAATCCCAAGCATATATGGATCATAAGGACATCATATTTCTAAACGTAACGCCACATCACACTCACCCGACCCCCGAATCAGTCCAAAGTCCAAATGCACAAATGCATCATCACTTTTGCCGAACATTATCAAATACGTATCATAGAGTGAAGCTACTATTATAGACAGACCCACCTTCACATTCTTTGCAAATCACACTACACGTAGTCAAAGTGCACTGAACAATCCGTTCTTTTCAAGATTCTCAAGATTACATTTGTTGTTGATTGATTGTTGATAGGCCCCAACACTCACGGTCGGACCAATATCATACCAACATAACCATTCAACCAATCATTGAAAAATCAATCATTAGAACCAATGAATACCACTCAGAGAACCCCACATTCTTCCACATTAATTATCGACCAACAAACCGAACATACCGAAGAAGTCCCTCTCTCTCCTATTTTTCTTTTAGATTCCAAAATGCTATCAAAAAGAGTCCAACCGCCCACAAACATCAATCTTATCAAACTAGGCGTCCTCCTAGTCCTATGCCTCCAAAACTCACTCTTTACAGTCCTGCGCCGATATAGCCAAGGAGTCCTCAAAGAAACATACTCCAAACATGAAGTACTGCTCTTTGGAGAAATGGTCAAAATGGTCTTCTCCGCATATGTCATTTACAACACCCACACAAACAGTGGCAGTCTCACCGGGAGATCCTTTACAGAACACATCAAATTCCTTACACTCTCCTCTCAAAAAATGCTCATGCTATCCCTCATTTATGGATTCATGAATATTTTATCCTATGTCGCATTGAGGAATGTGTCTGCGGGCATTTTCACCATTTGCGCCCAGCTCAAAATTCTAACCACGGCGAGTTTTTCCACTGTCATGCTCAAAAGGAGCTATTCGTGGACCAAGTGGCGAGCATTGTTTACGCTTATTATTGGTGTCTTGCTTTTTTCGGAACCGATTTGGAATGAGAGTAGTACGTGGGAGACCGAAGAGGGGAATTTCCTTCTTGGTTCTTGTGCGGTTTTGACAGAGGTGATATTGAGTGGATTCGCGTCCATTTATTTTGAAAAAGTGATCAAGGCCGATGAGGGGCAGAATAAATTGTCCATTTGGGAACGGAATTTTCAATTGGCGTTGGGGAGTTTTCCGGTTTATATTATGTTTCTAGTTTCGGATGGAGGTGGAGAAGCGGGATATTTTGGAGGGTGGACGAAAGTTACCTTTGCATTGGCCATGCTGGGTGCTGGGGGTGGATTGCTCGTGGCGCTTTCCATCAAGTATGGTGATGCGATTTTGAAGACTTTGGCAACGACTGGGGCCATTATTGTATCTTCCTTGTTGGATCATTTTTTGTTGGGAGGGCCTTTGTCGACTTCCATGGTTTTGGCAGGTTGTGTGGTTGTTACTTCCATCTTTAATTATTCGTTTGACACAACGCCACCGCCGATTCCTACATTGCGCAAGACTGGAAGTAGTGTTGGTAGCACTAGTAGTGATGCTGAACTGCAGAGCCTGATAGATGATGAGGAGAAGGCTGATAAATGAGGGCAAATTTCAAAAGATTGGATAACGAACTTCTACAAATATTGAAAAATCACTAATGTGCTGATTGATTTTGATTTTGCCAGTGTTAACGGAATAGAGTTAATAATCAATAATGTACAAATGAACGTCAATTCCGTAATTTCCAAGAATACCGTCATGCTTGCTTAGGAGAAATAACCAAGTCCAAAGGTATAACGCAGATTCTCATACACTGCCGTATACGTCAAGAAAACTGGACAAGATCTGCAAAAATTGATGGTACTCCCACGCCAAAAGGAAGTGATTCCATTCTCGCTATATATTTGTCTGACAATCACAGATACATCTTTCTCGCTAGACGACATGTATCTCGACATGACATAATCAGCAGGAGTTGCTGTCAACGTTGCTGTGAAGGCGGCGACTACACCTGAAGCAGCATGCAATTTTGGTCCATCTTCAATCCCATGAGATTTGCACAGAGTCTTGAAACCATCGTAACCAGCCAATTGCCCCCCGGTGAATGTAGCTCCTCGTGCAGTGAGTGGAAGCCATCCTCTCCACAAACCCAAAATACCATTTTCAGCAACCACTTTTTGCATCCCCGAAAATAAACCAGTAACATATGGCTTCTTCCCAGCTCTCGACCCGCCCAAGTATCGTCCATCAAGACCAATCGCAGCCTTTTCAGCTTGAATCATTGTTTTCAATAAATGAAAGGGAGTCGTTACGAAATAAGCCCCAGCACCACAAATTAACCCCGAAAGAGCCATATAAACCCCATTTTTCTCTGATACATCACCTGAATGCAGAGCATCACGAACGGTTTCATAATATCCAAATCGGAGAGCACCCGACACTCCCATGCCTATTCCATTGGCTGCGATACCAGGTCGCCAGAGACCAGTCATGAATCCCTCATTTCGGATTATGCTGGATGCGAATTGTGTCATGTTAGCTTTTGGTTCGGTGATTGAGGCAATTTGCCATCGGACCCGTAGGCAATCGAGGCCATTATAGAGAGTAGCTGAAAATGCTGCTGCGGTTCCTGCTGAAAGGAAAAGTAGGTTTTGCTTGGTTGCACTTGTGTTTGCTTCTGTGGTTGTTCGAATGCTTGAGTATTTTGGGTTGTTAAAAATGAATGTTGGGATTGAGGAAGAAGGCTCTCCAAACGGAGACATCTCTACGGCGTCCATCTGTAAATTGTGGAATAACGTACTGGTGTCTCTCTCTTTCTCGTTTAGAACAACGCAATTGTCATTATTCTTTTTGTTCTTGTTTGACTGACCTGTTTCTGTTTTCACTGAAACAATAGAATTCCGCGTATCTCGTGAGCGAAAGTGTCTTCGCGGTTTGAATTGATGGTCATCAAGCCCACGTCATCTTGAATTTAAACATCAAACCGTGTTGGAGCGTTGGATATTCTCTTCGTCATGTCACTTGAAACACATCACACAACTGGGCTTGAAACACATCATGATGGACTTGCTTCACGCACGGATCTCGCTTTCTCTCTTGCTTGCGACGCTAGCTTGAATAATCTGCTTTACTGGAGTAACATACTTCTTCATTTCAATAAATCAAGATACTAAAAGCTAATATGCGTTCATTCACTGCCATCCTCGTTGCCCTCTTCGCAACCATCTCCGCAACGTCGGCCAGCATCGCCCTTCCCGGTCTTGAGGCAACCTCCCTGGCCAACATCAGCCAGCGCCCCAACTACAGCGAGCACGCTGAAAACCTCTTTGCCAATCATCGCAATCGCCTAACCCTCACCAACAGAAATGCCCCCCTCGCAATGGCCATCCCCGGGTATGGAATCGCTGAACAAGTATTCGTAGGAGGATTTGGGAACTTTCTTCAGGTTTACAACTTTGTGATTACTGGACGTGTATTGCTCTCCTGGTTCCCCCAGGCACAATCCATTGGTGTCCTCCAACCTGTCTTTGCGATCACCGATCCTTATCTTAATCTCTTCAGAAATATCATTCCTCCTATTTTCGGACTTGATTTGAGTCCTATTCTTGCTTTCGTAACTTTGAACCTGTTGACTTCGGCTACTGCTTCTGTTGGATGTGAGATTCCTGAGGGGTTTAATAATTCCAAATTGGGAAAATCTGCTGCTAGAGGAAAAGCTTTCTTGAAGTAAGGATGCCAATTTACATATACAGATCATTCTAATGAGTCTCGGGGATTTCAACAGTTGGTGCATAAGGACAAGAATGATTTAGCAGATCAAATGCTGCAATCAAATGAGTCTGAAGACATTTCTGCTGCGTATAGATTAATTGAAGACAGTTAGACACAAATGATTATGGAATGAAAAACTAGCTACAATGAATACAACAGTAACCAATATAATGATTTAATAATGTTGCACGAGTCCTACGAATTATGAACAACTACACGTACAGTATAATCGAGTGTACTGTACAATTCATAACTTTCTCGAAACAATTTCAACGCTCTTCGCCCCTCTTTGGGGTTATCACCTTAATAAATCCTACATGTTCATATACGAATTAGTTGTAGTTCAATTTCAAATTGGGTCTGTTATATTATGCATCATACATGTGATGTACTATTCATAACTTTGAAATAAATTATGCCTTCTTCTTCTTGTTCTTTCCCTTCTTGGGCTTCATGTAAGAAGCAACAAAGAATTGAGAAAAGAGGAAGAAAAGAGTCAAAATGTAGACAAAGTAAGTAGCAGTGTTCGTGTAACTGTGTCCCTTGCACTCTTCCTTGTGAGTCAAAAGGTAGATAGCCTGGCTCATCATGGAAATAAATTGAGTCAATTGCATAAGAGTCAAGGAAGACTTCCACCAGATGGGCAAGTTCCTTCCAGTCTCGGGTACCTTGGTATGCATGCAGATGAAATAATAAGTGTACATGACAGTGTGGATGAATCCGTTCAATACAATGGTGAGGTAAACATCTCCGTCGTACTGTGCTTTGGAATTAATCCAGTAGAACAAAAAGATGGTGAAATGATGGTATACGTGAAGGAAGGAAAGTTGTCTCCACTTCTTTCCGATAACAATGAAGATGGTATCCCAGAAATCCCAGATCTTGGAAACGTAAAAGAGCCAGAGGAGGTTTCCCATGGGAGGGTTTACTTGATCGTAGTCGTTGCAGACGAGGCCGTATCCATTACGGTAAGCGATCATAGCAGCTTCGATGGTCATGTATGCGCAAAGGAAGATTTGGGATACGTTGTAGACGAACTTGATGGGGTAAGGGTCGATTGCTGGAACTCCTGCCTTCATGATGGTGGATCCTACGACAACGAAAGCGACATATGAGAGAGCGATGGTGATAGCAGTACGGAACTCAGTGAATGCCCATCCCTATGATTGGTTGATTGAATAGCGCAAGAAAGAAAAGGAATTAATAAATGGCATGTAAATTTTCAATTTCATGACCTGATAGGAACGTGAATTTCGATTTCCCAGAGGTTTGGTTGCTTGGAACTAAAGAACTAAAGACTGGTGGAAAGAACCCATTTTCTTCTTTCAATCCAATGGGAAAATGAGAAAGATACGGATATCTGGATCGTGCAATTTTCTCCCAAAAAGCAACTTACATCGGTGTATCCAGTGAACTCGTTGTTAGGGTCAACAAACTTGACAATACTCTCTCCGAGAGCGTCCATTGTGGAGTAGTAGGCGTCCATGATGAAATCAAAATCAGATTCTCAAAGATCAAAATCAAAGTGAAATGAGAAGAACAATGCATTATTGGTACACAAGGACACACGTAACCTAAAACTTCGGCTGTTGGTTGCATCGATCATTGCAGTTTTAGGAATGAGAAAAGTGCTCACGTTTTTTCATCCTAAAAGACGTCAGCGTCGGACGATGGACAGATTTCCGCGAACATGACTTTGGATGTTGATTTCAGTTCGGTCATAGATTTTTGAAAAACAGAGGACCCCGCCCATTTTCAGCCATTTTCGAATTTTCGACGTTTGTCTCGAAAAAACAAAATAATAGTGATCCAACGGTAATTCAAATCAATCGTTTGAACCAACAACAGATCTTTCCGTACCATTGCCCATTGATTTCAAATCCCTCAATTCTTGCAACGTTCATTCACAAGACAGAAAAATAGAAATACCTTTTAGAAGGGACTCAAAATATCTCATACATCAACCACTGACTGACAACCGATACGATCACGATGAAGATGAACAATATTTTGAATCGAAATAGAAATAAAACAGCCGGGCACGGCACTGTCAAACAGAAAGACAAAGACAAACAGAAGAAGAAGATGAAGGTGTCTCTGCGCCTTCCGTTTCTAGTGGTTAACAATGCCCCTGCCCCTGGCCTCGACCTTGATAACCCAACATCACCTCCAAATTTCAAAAAAATGGCACCTGCAGCTATAGTTACAATAGGAACTCCAGCAACGATGCAAATGACACCTACAGCTCAAGCGGGACATCCTGTTGTTTTTCCTTCTGCTTCGAGTTATGTGGATCTCGACAGCTCGGTGGACAGTACGAGTATTGGTGATGATGCCTGCATCCCGGCTGAAATTGATGCCCAAGTGCAGTCGATGCTCTCTCCGTTTGGTCCATGTCTATTTAATGAGCACAGTGAGATTGGGGCAGGTATTACAAGTGTTTTTAATACCGGTACTGTTACGAGTACACCCATCAATAATACTCACCATCGCAATGACAATTTGTCCGATGCTTATTCCAGCAACGATGGTAGCGATGACGAAACAGATGCAGAAGTAGCATCCATTCAAAGTCCCTACGAGAAGCAAGCACAATCTCGTATTGGAATCGCAAGGCAATCTTATGTATCAACCCAACCCTCTTATTCAGATGTTACTCCTATTCTAAACATGCGGACTACGGAACAATACTCGAATGCGAGTAGAAATCCTCAATATCAGCAGGATATGGCTTATCAACAAGGAATTCAAAATACTACCAAGAATTATGCAAATTCTTCCATGTATGCTTATGCCAACTCTGGCAGTCTCGGTATCTTTGCGAAAAGTGGTGGTGGTGGTGGACAATCTTCGTCTCCCTACGAAAATGTTACTGGTGCCAACTCTGGCAGTCTCGGTATCTTTGCGAAAAGTGGTGGTGCTGGTAGACGATCTTCGTCTCCCTACGAAAATGTTACTGGTGATATCCATCAACCCATTATCCAACAAGGACCAAAGGTAGACACTACTGACCCCTCTGGCCTCGAATATGCCCTCGATAACGACCGTTTCATCACACCAGGCCATGCTTTTCTCAAAAAAGAAAGATCCCTTCCCCGTAATTTCCCTCCTGAAAAAGGACACGGACTTGGAATTGTCCCACCTCCTCGGAAATCAAGATCATCCCGTTTCATTGTTCCACACGTTACTCCTCCGTCCAATGAGCTCTACACTATTTTCATTCTCGTCATCCAACCCACGGCGAAAATGTTTGAATTGATTCGAACCAATTATCATCCTGCCACTGCAACTGTTGGTGATTTGATCCAGAAAATTCCCCTGCAAGTTACAGAAGAAGATTTGCGTCTACAGAATTATATAGGATTGTGCAGGCCTCACGGAAGGTCGTCCGCTAGTCGCTCATTGACCAAGATGGGGATGACGGCAAGCGTCATGGCGAGGGATGGGACTTGTGCCCGCATCTTGTGCGGTGAGGTGCTCGTTGCAATTCCACTAGGGTACACTGGGAAAGAAACCCAAATCCTTGCTCAGCACATTATGCGTATTCCAAAGATGAAGAGAATGCTCGAGAAGGCTGATCCTCTTTCACCCACCAAAGCTCCTATTAGTAGGTCGAGGTCGAGGGGTTCGAGAAGTTCGCCTGTTTCTTCTTTAGGGATTCAGCCAATGTCCAAGAGTGCAAATACTACCACTGGGACATTTTCTTCGTCAGTTTTGTTTGCGCCCTTGTCGGCGGCCATTCATGAGGAAGTGGATGAAAAACAGCAATGCAATGTGACTGTGCCCCTGACTGACATGGCTGTTCCTCGTCGTCCCTACAATGGTGCAGATTTAAAGAAGGATGATGATGAACCTGTCAAGACAAGTACTTTAAGTGTTGAGCCAATTGTAGTAGAAATGTTGGCCAAGACAACAATGGATGCTTCAACAAACACAAAGTCTCCCGAAAAATTCAGTCGTAATCCTTTCAAGCGTACTCCTCAAGCTCGGCCAAGTACAAATGTTATCACACCAGCCCCCGTCGCCGAGGAGGAAGGTATTCAAACAAGTCCCTCCCGCTCTGCTCCGGTACCACCAATGGGATTGACCGCTGAGCAACTAGAACTTATCAAAACGGAAGCAGTGGCTGCAGCCCGTATTGCAGCTGAGGAAGCATTCACCATGAGAATGGAAGAGCTCATCGAAAAATTGAATGTTTCGTCAGAACAAAAAGCCAGTCTGTTGGAGGATCCTCCTGACGACTTGTCCTTTCATTCGGCTTTCTCTTCTTGGACTGTTCCTCCTTCGCCTAGTACTTCGTTGCCTGGCAACATCAATTTGAATCGGAATAAGGTGACACCTGTGAAGACTGCAATGGGAGGACTTTTGTCAGCATTCACACGTGGTATATCTCCAATGTCTCCAATGAAAGCATTGCCGACTTCTTTTTCGAATACAGAAGGCGAAGCTCCATCAAAAGCTGCTAATGTCGTCACTCCGGTGGCCATGGCGCAACCACAAGATCGATTTGTTCCCATAGACACTTCATCTTTCGACCGCGAGACTCCTATCCCAATCGATCCTGAATCTGATTACTCCAAGTCACAGGACGTCATGTATGGCGATGAGCTGCTCGAAGATTTCGACGTCGAACTCATCGCGTCGACCATGGAAGGTTTCCTTGCCTCTACCATTCAGGCCGTATCTGAATTTGTGGACAGGAAAAAGGAAAACCTCCGCCAACTCCCAGACGAGGTTATGAAGCGCAAGATGGCCTTGAAGGCCATGTCTCTTGCTTGCACCATATTCCTCTCCTCCAAACTCATGAATGAACATGAGAATGGAGATCTTGAAGCTTTATCTACTCAATCATCTGTGGTAGATAAGCCTTGCACAATTACAGATTTACAGCAAATATTGTTTTGGTTTATGTTCATGGTCCAAGGGCAAAATTATGTAACAAATTATAAGTCGAAGAGAAGAAGGAAATCGAGGTCGTGGAAATCGAGAGTGAAGGCCCTTCGATAAGTGCGTCGTAAACCATGCACGAAATAGGTGCATTCTGCCAGCTATATTTTATGTACAATCTGTGCTCTACTAGACGTACCGTAACTTTTATAGAATTAATACATTGAAAGCCCATCGGAATGAATATCGTAGATTGAAAAGTGATGGTTCTAACCAGAAACGATGTATGAAATATACTCTGATGTTTGCGAAAAGACAAATACAACAGGAAGAAGACAGTGTTGTGTTATGGAAGAGGACAACACAAATACGAGTACCAACCAAGATGAAGATCATGAGATGATGCTTGAACACGACGACCATTTGGTTTAGGTGTTTTACGGATATGATAATAGTTCAAGGCATGAAGTCTCGATTGCAATTTGTCATAAAATAAATACATTCAATATCAAGTCAATATGATGAAGTGTGGTTATTTTTTAATACAAAGCGGGTCAAAGGTTTTTATGTTTTACTGTACAGTATAATGATTTTGATGCCGTGTACGTGTATTTATTTTAAAAAAGGCTTTTTGTGAAATTCAATTTT
>Ga0115005_10002429_pt1 | contig 14837 bp, 12 predicted proteins | sample ArcOceMetagenome_FD_87163 | JGI IMG/M metagenome (GOLD analysis project Ga0115005, IMG submission 87163) | Marine eukaryotic phytoplankton communities from Arctic Ocean - Arctic Ocean - Greenland ARC118M Metagenome | ecosystem: Environmental > Aquatic > Marine > Oceanic | place: Arctic Ocean... | reverse complement strand
TGTTATTGTTAATACAGGGAACAACAGTGAAATTTCAGACAAAGATATTAAACGCATGTTTTTGGGAAAAATAAAAAATTTGCTAATGGAGAAACTGTCAAAGCTATCAATTTAAAATCGGGTAATGCGATACGTGGCGATTTTGAAAAGAAAGTATTGGGTAAATCGAGCTCTCAAGTGAAAGCATATTGGTCTAAATTGATTTTTTCTGTTAAAGCTAAACCACTTAACGAGTTCGCATCAGATAGTGAAGTGCTAAATTGGGTGTCAACAACCTCCAATGCAATTGCTTATATTGACGCGAATAAAGTTGATGGCTCAGTTAAAGTTATTAAAAAGCTATAAGTTAACGCTAGACATTTATACCCTATATAAAAACTTGCCTAAATGTTAAGTTTAAGCGGGTTTATTTATCTGATGCATCAACTCACTATTGGTTCTATATTAACTTTATTTTCAATCCACTGAACTCTAGTTGCTTCGTAGTCACGTTTAAAGACACAGGCCTTACTCGATATTTCAATATTTACGCCTGACAATATTGATTGGTATGCTGCCAGTTCCAGTTCGACCAAATGAACGTTTATTTTACTCTCTTTTTCTAACCATCCTTTATTAAGTATACCTAACCGCCCTAAGTGTTGTTTTAATGCCTTTTTAATGCGTTCTAATTGTTTTTCGTTTTTATCATCTGAGTCGATAGTCTTTTGTAACAATTTATACATTTGAGGCAATCGTCTGATTATTTCATGAATTTTTTCATTAGTACTCATTCGTAATTCTTCGACACTATCTTCCCAATAGTTGAAATTCAGGTTTGTCATTGCTCCACAAGGTGACCCCAGAGTGCCAGTATAAATAGAACTTCCTGATTGTATGAAAGAGCCAAAAATTTTTCCATCCGCTTTTTCACTGGTTAGGTTCCCCACCCATAAATCACCTTCAACAATAATTTGGCAATGAGAAATATATTGTACAACCTTGATGTTACCTTTAGATGAAATATCGGCATATTGAACAAACTGTGCACTAATATCGCCTTTTGCCTGAAGTACTGTGCTGTTCTCAAGCTCATCACTTTCTGATACTTGACGGCCAATAATTCCTAGTGCAATCGTTATATCACCACCAGAGGTGATCGTTGCAGATTCAACAACGCCTCCTATGACTATGTCTTCACTTGCAGATAGCTCCATACCTTCGCAAACATCTCCTTTAACATAAATAGAGCCGTCAAAACGAATATTTCCAGAGCCTACATCAATATTTTCAATTTCCAGTAATTTGTTTACCGTGACACTTTTATCCAAATATTTTGGCATACCATCAATGGCTGCAATAAGAATATTGTTGTTTTCATCTAGAAAAGAGGAGCCTTCAGACTCTTCTAGAGAAAAATTTTCACCGGGAACCGCATCAATAATTTTGCCAATAACATTAAAACCTTTAGAACCATAAGTGGGGGGAATTACCTGAGCTAACTTCCTACCTGTTTTTACAAAAATCAAATCACCTAATTCACGCATGTCAACATTGCCATTATCGAGTTTTTTAGGGCGCATAACTCTCTCGACAGGATCATCAACTAAATATTTTATATAACCATTCTTTCCATTGATGCTAATCTTTCCCTTGGCTATTTCGGTGGATATACTTTTCCCCCCTTGAAGTTTTATACCGTCTTTAACAATATTAATTAAGTTTTTTTTAATAATGCCTTTAATGACATTATTTTCCTTTAATGCTTCTACAACATCTGAGTTTTTAATATGTTTACCACCATAACCTGCTTTAAGCTCTAGCGTTGCAGACATGCTTTCAGCATCTAAAGAAATCTCAAGGGTGGCATCAACAGCATTAGCAACGACTGCAGAACTAGCAAGGGGCTCAGCATCTTCACTATTTTCATCGTTGTCATTGGCTTTGGTTTTAGCTATTTCTGCTAGCAGTAACTCCATCGAGCCTTCAACAAGCAAAAAAGCAGAATAATCTGATAATTTTAATGCTCTTTGCAATTTTTTTAAGTTAGCTTTAGGTTGACCTTTAACAGGGGTTACGGTCATTAATAAATCTGCACCCTCATTTTCAACGGTTAACTTTATATCGCACATATACTCTTCATTTATTTTGATGTTTTACTATATCTATCGCTTTCAAACTGATATTAAGCTTTAATATATAAGGTCATTTACATTAATTATTATATTATCGTTAATAATTTAATAATGCAAAACTCAGTGTAATCAATCCATGTAAGGCCTGCGAAAAATAAAATTTGATTTATTGTGTAAAAACTTGAACATTTATATCTTGGCTATAAATAGAGCTGTACAGCGTAAATTATTTATAGATTTCATTACATTTAGTTCATTCAGTGAATAGAGAAGGGAGACTTTCTTTGTATAGCAACTATTCTTTAGTCATAAGAATGAAAGGGTCTTACTTGATGGAAATAACGTCTGACACATTTATAGCAAGACAAGCAATTTTAGATATAAACCTTAAAACGATAGGTTATGAACTTCTATTTAGGGACAGTTTAGAAAATGTATTTAGGGAGTCATCACCAGAGAAAGCAACGTCAAAAGTTATACTTCAAAATCATATTTTAGGTAATTTAAATGATGTTTGTCGTAATAAATTAGCCTTTATTAACTTTGACGAGTTCACCTTACTACAAAACTCTCCTCTGTTGTTTAATCCAAAAGATATAGTCATTGAAATTATAGAAACCATTAATATTTCAGATGAGCTTGTTTTTAATATTTCTCAGCTCTATAAAAAAGGTTATATGATCGCGTTAGATAATTATGATTTTTCAAGTAAATGGGATGTTTTTTTTCCGTATATCTCTCTTATTAAAGTGGATGTTGAGCAAGTTTATTACCGTCAAATAGAAAAATTAAAAAAACGATTGTTATCAACTAAGCATAAAATAAATATAGTTGCTGAGCGTATTGAAACCAATGAGCAATTTCAAAAATTCAAAAATATTGATATTGATTACTATCAAGGGTATTTTTTTCATAAACCAGAGATGAAATCTGGAACATGTATATCACCTCTCAAGGTCAATTTAATTCAACTTTTTTTAGAGGCATATAAACCACATTTAGATTTTGAATAACTGACTGAAATTATTAGTCGTGATGTAACGTTGGTGAGTGGGATATTAAAATTGGTCAACAGTGTAGGGGAGTGTGGCAATATTGAAATCACCTCTATTAAGCAAGCTATTACTTATTTGGGCTCAAATAAGATAAAGCAATATGTGGCGATTATATCCATGTCAACATTATCATCTGACAGTCCGCCAGAGCTTTTTGTCGAGTCATTAATTCGCGCTAAGATGATGGAGCTTATAGCAAACGAAGCTCCCTTTAACCATGTTAAAGAAAAAGCGTTTTTAACGGGGATACTCAGTAATTTAGATGCGATGCTAAATCTACCTATGCAAGAATTTCTAAAGCACTTTATATTTTCACCAGATATTAAAGTTGCACTAGTTAATCAGCAAGGATCATTATCTGAACTATTACAAATAGCTAAGTATTATGAAATATCAGATGATGGTGATGCAGCCTGTTTAGTCAATACTCATCACATTCCAGAATCGACACTTTTAAATTGCTATTACGAATCCTTAAAATGGGGAGTAAACGTTGGGTGACATTTTTATTGCTTCACAATGAGTGAGTCTGCTCTATTGATCATATTACATGTGATACTTTCTATTCGTTATTCTCTTTAATGAGTTGAAATGAAAAAGTACCACAATAAAATTCACTACAGTTGTTTGTTTTATAAACGTTGCCCAAACTACCGTTCTATTTTCTTTAAACAGGAGTGTTGGTTCGCCTATACCTTTAACAGCTTCATTTAATAATGAAGGTTCATATATGAAAAAAATTTTAAAAATGTAGAGGCACAGTGATGTGAAAGAGTAAATATCCCCCTGTTTTTTATTTACGAATTTTCACATTATATACAAGAACTAAGCTAAAGTTAATATGAAAACGCAGTGGGTTTTCACTCGTTTGATTTTCACCGGGATCATATTTTCAGTATTAAGCGATGAATTCAGAGAGCTTATTCATCAACGTGAGGAGGGATACATCAGAATATGCAAAAATTAACTTATGCCGAAAACACTTAGAAATTATGTCGTTGAGATATCAGCAAATGTATTAGTTAACGGAGACGGGGAAACTGAAAGTATTACTTTTCCTTCCTCTACTTTGTACAGCCAAATAGAAAATTAGTTTCACTAACAACCAAAATATAAAGATAGACCCTTTGAATTAACGATTAAAAAGGTTAAAGAACGAGTTCATTTATCCCTAAAACGCCAGTTTAGAAGAAATTAATCATCAAATAAAAAATTGGAGAGGGAGTATTCCGTTACTGTAAGGAAATACTCCGACACTTATTCTTGCATAAATATGCTTTTTTAGTTACTTATTCATATTGTTCTAGGTGCTTTAATGCCGCTTGCAATGCATCGTAACGTAATGAATAAGTGTTATTATTAGGCACTAAATCCAAAACATTACACTTTTTTAATTGTTGGTGTGTTTGCTCGTTAGGACACAACAATAATACTTCACATTGTGCATCAACCGCATCTTTTACTGCGTTTTCAAGAGCAAGCCCAACCGTTTCGTCAATCATGGGTACGTCAGTCAAGTCAAGAATCATGACAGCGTAATCCGAAACACTTGTGTGCTGGCGTGAGATAGCTTTCGATACGCTAAATATCATCGGTCCTGATAAATAGAAAAACAACACTTTTCCATGAGCTTGATCTAGCAAGTCTCGTTCACGAGAAGTGAGTGGTACATCGTCACCATCGGCATCGCTGATCGCTTTAACTTTACGTGCTTGCTCTCTACTTAATCGCTCAATAACGATAAGGTTAGAAATAAATACACCAAGACCAACAGCGACAATTAAATCAACAAAAACAGTTAGCAACATAACGCCATACATTATTGCCATGCCCTGAATACTCACTTTGTGGGCGCGCTGAATAAAACTCCAATCGAGAATGTTGAATCCAACATATACCGCAATACCTGCTAATACCGCCATGGGAATAGGCTCTGTTAGGCTTCCTGCTACTAAGACCACAAGCGCAAGTACAAAAGCGCGAATCATTCCTGACATCGGGGATCGAGCCCCAACTTGGATGTTAGTTACTGTACCCATTGTTGCACCAGCACCTGGTAATGCGCCAAAAAAACCTGAAATCATATTAGCGATGCCTTGGCCTCGCAATTCTTTGTCGGGATCGTGCTCTTTACGGGTTAATGAATCACCGATGACGGCAGTAAGTAGAGTATCAATACAACCTAGGGTGCCTAACACTAAAGCATCTATAATCATGGTTGTGAAAATTTCGGCATTAATATGTGGGATAACTAACGAAGGTAAACCTGCAGGTATTTCACCAATTCGACGAATATCTTCGCTGTTGAAAAATATCATCGATAGGATAGTGACAACAACCAATGCGATAAGTTGAGCAGGAATATATTTTCGGTATTGTTTAGGATAGAAAAATAAAATACCTAAGGTGAGCAAACCTAGAAAGAGTTCACTGAATTTAATATTGAATAATATTGTAGGCAGTGCTGATAAAGTACCCATTACCCCACCCGACGGGCTTGGTTGTCCTAAGAGTGGGGATAATTGCAATATTATTAATATCACACCTATACCTGACATAAAGCCAGAAATCACGCTGTAAGGCATAAGCGTAATGTATTTTCCGAGCTTGAGCGTGCCCAGCAGTATTTGAAAGGCACCTGCCATCATGACTATTGTAAATGAAATAGCCATCCCTGTTTCTGGATATTTAGCCATCATGCTGGTTAATACGGCAGTCATTATGACTGTCATAGGACCGGTAGGCTCTGATATAAGGCTAGATGAACCCCCAAATAAGGCAGCAAAAAAACCTACCATTATAGCGCCCCAAAGCCCAGCTTCAGCGCCTGCTCCAGATGCTACACCAAAGGCAAGCGCTAATGGTAAAGAAATAATCGCTGTGGTCACACCTCCAAACAGATCACCCTTTAGGTTAATATCTTTAAAACGATTTCCAAACAACACTCAATTCCTTTCTAAAACTCAGCTACGTTAGCTAATATTATATTTCACAAGCAAGCGGGTAATAAACAAAGCCACTTAGTGACTATCATTCAAAATTACGGCTTGATTAAAGTCATACATTTGTTGAACGAGATTCTCTCGGTCTTTATCAAAAAAGTTTACATGTCCCAATTTTCGTAGAGGCTTGACCGATTTGTTGTACCAATGCAATTTTGATAATGCTGAGAGTGATTCAAAAGGGGGCTTTTCAGTGCCAATTAAATTTATCATACCGGTAGTCCCTAATGTTTTCGTACTACCTAACTGTAATCCAGCAAGCGCTCTAACATGATTTTCGAACTGGCAAGTTACACTGCCTACTTGTGTCCAATGTCCACTATTGTGAACGCGGGGGGCTAATTCATTTATCATTAATTCGCCGTTAATAACAAAACATTCCATTGCCATTACGCCAACATAATCTAATGCTGTTAATAAGCTTTCCATATAGGCATTGGCTTGGGTTGTTAGTGCATTGTTTGGATCTATCGCTGGTGCGATAGATTGTTTTAATATGCCACTTTCATGAATATTATCTGTTAATGGGTAGTGTTCGATGTCGCCATTTTTTGCGCGTACAGAGACCAATGAAATTTCTCGTTCAAATTTTATCCATGCTTCAATAATGTAATCTTGAATGTTTAAGTTATCAAAATTTATCATGTCTTCTGATGTTTTTAAAACCCATTGATTCTTACCATCGTAACCATCACTGCAGGACTTTGCTACCATAGGTAGTTGTAATTTTTTTACTGTTTCATTCGCGGATAATGAATAAGTAAAGGGGGACGTTGGAATAGATAATTTTTCTAATAATTGCTTTTCAAGATACCGATGCTGACAGGGGATAATAGCTTCAGGATTAGGGTAAATATCACAGTATGTTTGCAAGGCTTGTAACAGTTTTACATCTACTTGTTCTTTTTCAACGGTAATACAATCTGGCTTGCCCAATAAATTATAGAGTGCATGAATATTTTGCTCTTTCTGCCAATTTGTCGGTAAAGCAACAATTCGACCTAATCCGTCAACACAATCAGTTGTTTGTGCACCTGTGTCATTAATAAAACTAAACTTTATGCCTAAGGGAAGCCCCGCTAATGCCAACATCCGAGATAACTGTCCGCAACCTACAATGGCTATGCGCATTACTCAACCTCCCACGAAATATTTTTACTTTGCTCTGCTCTCCATGCTTTTAACTTACCTTGCAGCTCGACATTACGAGTGGCTAGGATTTGCGAAGCCATTAAACCTGCATTAAACGCACCAGCCTCGCCAATACCTTGTGTAGCAACCGCAACACCTTTAGGCATTTGTACAATGGATAATAAACTGTCCATTCCTTTAAGTGCTTTACTCATAACAGGTACACCTATAACAGGTAACCATGTTAATGCTGCTGCCATGCCTGGTAAATGTGCTGCACCACCGGCACCGGCAATAATAACGCTATACTCTTGCTCTGCGTTTTTAGCAAACTCAAATAATCGTTCAGGTGTGCGATGTGCTGAAACAACCATCGACTTATATTCAATACCTAATGCTTCAAGAACGGTAACGGCATTCTTCATCACTGGCCAATCAGATTGAGAACCCATGATAATAGCGACTTTCATATTGTTCATTGTAAATTACCTTATTACTTATTGTTTGAGTATTGAATTAGATTAAATATCAATCAGGTCTTATATATTTTGATTGAATCATTATGGCAAAAAAGATAAATAGATAAAAATTGATATTACCTATGCTATAAATAGATAAATATCTATTTTAGTTGGTAAGTATATGAAATCTAGACTTCATGCCCATGTTGGCACCATAAGGCAACTGGAAATATTGTTGGCAGTTCACGATAAAGGCAGTATTAAAGAAGCGGCAAAAGCCCTTTTTTTAACGCAACCTACCGTGTCAATACAAATGAAAAAGCTTGCCGAAGCGATGGGTTCCCCTTTGTATAATTATACAAATAGGCAGGTACGGTTCACGGATATTGGACTTGAACTCGTTAAAACAGCGGTAGAGGTACTCGATAGTTTTGCTCGGCTTGATATGGCAATAGGTAATATTAAAGGGTTTAAATCTGGTACATTAAGATTGGCCGTTGTAACAACCTCAAAATATTTTATTCCTCATTTATTAGGCCCTTTCTTAGAGGAATATCCAGATATAGATATACAACTCAATATTGGAAATAGAGAGCAAACTATTGAACGGCTTAAGCAAGGTGTAGACGACTTTTATGTTTTTAGTCATCCGCCATCAGATATAGAAACTGAATCTATAGAATTTTTAAGAAATCCCCTAGTGGCTATTGCACACGAAGATCATCCCATTACTAAAAAGAAAAACTTAACGTTAAAAGATTTATGTAAAGAACCTTTTATCATGAGAGAAAAAGGTTCAGGGACACGATATGCCATCGAGGAATTTTTAAAGCATTATAAGGCTTCTTTGAATGTGAAAATGACCATTGAAAGTAATGAGGCTATTAAACATCTAGTGATGTCAAAGCTAGGTATATCGATTTTATCAGCTCATACCTTAATGTATGGTGGACAAAATGGGCTTGTACGTTTACCGATAAAAGAATTACCCATTAATGCGCATTGGTTTTTTGTTTGGTCTAAATCAAAACGACAAACCTTAATCGCAACAAAATTTCTCAATCATATTGAAACAAATGGCCGTTCATTATTACAAAAAGAAATGCTAAAGAATGATATTCAATTTAACTAAGTTAATTGAATATCGCGACTATGTATTATGTAATCGCCAAAAATGTAATTCCCAAGAATAGTGTATTTTCATTATGTTCAAAACTATGTAAACCTAAGTCGCAGTATCATTGAAATTACTATTAATAGCATTAAGCATAAAAAAGACTAAACGAGGAAAAGTTAAGGTTCTATTTCGAGTGAAATCGATATTGCTTTTTCGATGAGCGTGTAAAAATGCAGTTAAATGAATTTCACTGGTTATTTTTTTGTACTGTTTGAATCAAAAAATGAAAAGTTCATAAGTAATTTCTTTAAATAATTGATTCTTAGCGAAGGTACTGTAAATATTTCGTTTTACCTTAAGTTAATGGCATTGGACCGACATAGCAGGATTTATCTGTTTAAGCCCTTATTTCCGCTCTGCGGTCGTTCGCCATTTAACTAATAACGTTAACTTGTGATGAGGTAACCTTAGAACACTGCATTTATGTCCTACTAGCTTCACAGAGCAGAAGTATTAAAATCAAAAAAGGGCTTATGATTTTAATAGGGTTCACGAAATAAACGTTGAAGAAATATAACTTTTTATACAGGCTTTACATAATAAAGGAGTGATGAAACACTCCTTTAACTGAAAAAATTACTGGATCTTTAATGTGCCAAGGTTACATGGTAAACCGTCTTGCTACCATCAGCGTAATACTCAACCCACTCTTCGTAAAATTCGTTACTTCGAATTAAATGTCCACGACCAAAGTCACTGTTACCATTGTCGGTAGTGGAACCAGAACCAGAACCACACTTTTTAGGTCCTCCTCGACAAGGAGTAGGCTCAGTTGTTCCGCCACTTTCTATAGCAAAACTGTCATAACTATCTGAATGTGTATAGATATCATTTAACAATTCAATATCATGGTCATTGGTCATTGTGCTTAAAGATGAATTTGAATAATCCATGCAGGTCTTCTGAATTGTACCATCTTCAGACGTGTGACCTAGACCAAATAAATGACCAACTTCCTGACACATGACATGTGCTTTTTCATTTGGATCTTCCCAATAAGAAGCATAACTGTCATTCATCTTAGCTGTTCCCTTAGTAATATGACCACTAGAATCCACATTGATTGTAGCCAGTCCTAACCAACCATTATTACCATATGCAGCATTACAAACGCGAATTTTACCTGAAGTGGCATTGCAGCGTTTACGAATTTTTGTACTGTTATTGGACGAAGTAATCTTCATATCCAGAGCATTTGCTTGGTTCCAGTCGCTTATTGTAATATCCAAATCGGTCTGCCACTCTGATGTCACGCTGTTGATCACTTGAAGTTCCATCGGGTTATGTGTTCTTGCCCAGTGATAATTGCTCCATGAGTGGTTAGCAGATACTGTAAGAGGCATGAATATTTGGGACAATAAAGCAGATATAAATACTATTTGTATCACTTCTGGTTGTTTATTCATCATATTATTCCCATTATTTTAGTTAATAAACAGATGAACCATGCATAGACTGCACCGAAATAATATAGTGAATGAATATCAATAGCCTAAAGATTGATAAAAAAAATAGCCACTTTTAAAAGTGTAAAGTGTAAAGTGTAAAATATTCTGACAATATAATATTGATTAGTCTAAATTTTAAGTGAGAAAAAAAGTCATTACAGACATTTATTAATAATAAATGTCTGGCTATTTGGTGGCAAAGTTAACGTTCAGTAAAGAAAAATTTCTGGCAGATTAGAACTTAAACCTGCCCCATAAGAAGCATTGCAGCTCGGTTCAAATCACCCTAAACACACTTTTGGTTTCTCAAAAACGTAATGACGGCTCTAAACGCATTGCTGACCTTAGCTAGTGGTTGGTCTTTAGATCAACAGCTAGCCATAAGCTAACATTAGCTTTTGAGAAACCATGATCATATTCAGAGTAAGTTTAACTAAAATTTACTGCTTGTTTGTGGGGCTGGTTTAAGCTCATTCCTGCAATTGGTATTTCACATCTTAATGCTAACTAATGGTTATCAGCTGAAATAGACGTTTGAACCTTATTAACGTCGGCTAAGTTGTCTGAGCTGCGAAAATACTAAAGACTAGTTAAGTTTTTCTTTTGACTGTGAAGTGGCTTTAGTTGAAGTTGTTATCCCTAATTTAGTCACAAACTTTATTACCAGTAACCACTAGTTGTCAGGCGGGAATTAAGTTTGTGACTGAGCAGTAGAAAATATATGCAAAAGGCGAATCAGAGATGATTCGCCTTTTTATTTATTAGGGTTAGAAAAGTGAGCCGATATTGGCTTTCTTGTAATGCAGCACTAGTCAACTGCAACCAGCAGGTTTTATTGAAGATAAAATTTAATGTTGAATTGAACTAATTTCCCAGTTTTACGTATCTAGTCTTAATAAAAAATGCAAACAGTGAGAAACACTGTTTTATAAGACCTTAAGGAAACGCTATGAAATTACTTTTCGCACTTCTTGTTCCACTGATTTTGGCCGGTTGCTCCGTGTTTGGAGAAAGTGGAGTTGAAAACGCGCCTTATACACTATTGAAATCTGATCAGGCACAGAAAATTGAAGTGCGTAACTATGAATCGATAGTGCTAGTGTCCTCCGACATGTCAGTCGACGGAATGAACAGTGCTTTTAGGAATCTGTTCAGATACATTTCTGGTGAGAATGAAGGCTCCACAGAAATAGCCATGACAGCACCTGTACTGATGGATGAATCAGAAGCAGTATCTAAGGGGACCAAAATCGCTATGACCGCTCCGGTGTTTATGAAAGAGCGATCAGAACAACAAGTAATGTCATTTGTAATGCCTGCCCACTTTACGATACAAAGTACCCCTAAGCCAACCAATCCAGACGTCTGGATAACAGAAGTAAAGGATTACAAAGTCGTGGTGATAAAGTTCAGCGGGTTATTCAGTGATAGTAATGTTGAAACACAAACCCGAATCCTAAATAGCTGGATAGCGAAAAACGGCTATACCGCAGTTAGCGAGCCTATTAACGCAGCCTACAATGGTCCTTTCACTATCCCATGGTTTCGCCACAACGAAATATTAATTGAAGTAATATAGCCCAAAACACATTACTATTGGTTGCTGTAAATGCCAGTTAGGGTATCTGTTTTACCTCTGACTGGCTTACTATTGCTCAAGACGAAACATTTAAATGTCTGATTTTACAAATAACGTTCACTCACAAAATAGTCACAAATTTAATTACTATATTGGTTGGTATATTTGGTTTAGCTGAGTATGAGTCACAAATTTAACTACCCAAATAGACTAACTAATTGATATGAAAATGGCACCAATCACAAACTTAATTCCCAAATGATAGTTGACAACAAGGAATTAAAATTTAAGGTATCTGATTTAAATTTGCGACTTTAATTAAAATTTTTTCTAACTAATTTGTAAATTGACAAATAAGATGAGCCATATAGAAATGTGTGCTCATCTTTTTAGTTTGATAAGTAAAATTATAATTTTGGGTCATTCAATAGATATACATTTCTATAGTTCTGAGTGATCACAACACTTAGAGATGGAAACTGACCATCGTTACATCTAATTCTTTATCCCACTAAGAACAAGTTAACTATTAAAATAGGATTTTTACTAAGATCAGCTTTCGTATTTAAGTGATCGTTAGGCGGGATGATTTTTACTCGTAAATTTAGACGGCTTTGTGGCAGCTAGTGACCTTAGAACAATGAACACTGGTAGTTTTTTACTCATCAAAAGCTAACGTCAAAAAAGTGCGCAAACCGGAAGGTAGCAACTCGATAATCCTGAGGTCTGCTTCAAGTCTCATTATAGTCGTTAATGTTTCACCTTTTCGGTTTGGTTGCATTGAGTTCTAGTTTAAAAAGTAGGCTTGGGGAGAAGGTTCGACTAGTATTAAGCCAATTAACATAGACTAAAAGCAGCTTGTCTGAATATCTCCGGCGTTGCGGAAAATACATTAATCTGGCGAAATTTATTACACATCGACAGGACGTTGAGATAGCTAGTATTCTTAAGCTTTCCTCAAATAGAAAAATCGGGACTGCAAAAGAAATAAAAAAATTTGTAATAAATATTTAGTAATACCTACTAACGAAGTATCAATCACGAAGGGGGGTAATTAATGAATCATCAATCTAATATTATAAATCAACAACTCATAGCTTTGAACATGCCTTTATTGTCTGTTGGCGGTGTTAGTCTTTCAATTTTTGTGTTCTTTATACCTGCGGTTAAGCATGTCTAAATATCAACAGAACTTCGAATCAATTATTGCAAAGTACAAGTTGTCTTTATTCAAGGTCGCTGCCACATTTGAAGCCGACCCTGTTATTCAGCAAGACTTGTTGCAAGAAATACTTTTAGCTATCTGGCAAGCATTAGCTTCTTTTAAGGAGCAAAGCTCTCTGCATACCTTTATCTATAGAGTTGCTTATAATCAAGCATTAAACCACGTAACTAAACAAAGCCGACAGCAAAATTTTGATGAGCTTACTGAAAATATCGAGTGTCAAAAAAGTGATGTTGAATATCATGTTAATGCCTCGAAATCAGTCGAACATGTCATAAGAAAAATAGGGTTATTACCTGTCATACAACGGCAGTTGGTTGTTTTGTCATTGGAAGGTGTCTCTTACAATGATATCGCCGAGATATCTGGATTATCTATAACAAATGTTGGCGTGCAATTAAATAGAGCAAAAATTAAACTTAAAAAATTACTGGAGAGAAAATAATGAGTCAGCAACAAGATTCTTGGGACGATTTACATCAAAGCTGGAACGACAACGATGCAGAAATCGACAAACTGATTCCCTCAGAAAACGCTTTAATGGATCAAATAAACAAACAAAGGCGTGATAATAAGATAGAAACCATAGTGTCTATGATTGCAAGCATTACATTGACTAGCTATATCATCTTAGAGATGCACTCTGGATTACCCTCTACAGCTGATATTATTTTGTACTCAGTGTTTTTAGCATTAGCGGTATCTGTGGGGCTATTTACATTTTTTTCAGCAAGACGTTCTATTGTTGCTTCAGCAGACAGTACGAAAAGCCATATAATCGTATTACTTGAACAGTCTAAGAAAAATCTGAAAGCCTTGTTATTTGGCCGAATTATTGGTGCAATAGTATTGTTAATAGCCTTGTGCTTACTCGGTACTATTATGTACGTTGCACTGAATAAAGCGTTAGAATTTAAGCACTACTTAGTCGGAGGTATTGCTTTAGGATGCTGTCTACTTTTTGCAGGCATTTTTATCTACTCCAAACAAAAGAGAACCCAGCTAGAGCATGAAATAGAGTTTTTAACTAAGCTTGATAATACCTAGCTCTCGCTAAGGAACAGATACATACTTTAGTGGTCTATCAGGGTAAAGATAATCCTATATTTCTGAACACCAAAACAGTTCAAAAAGTTATTGATGTTAATGTCTGGTTTGTCGATTGAACTCAAGGAGACCAGTTGCCATTAGATAAGTAAAAGGTAGTGTCAGCTCTAGGTAACAAACTGGTCGTAAATCTGAATGAATTCGACCGATAATTTAGGTCGGGTTTGTGGCATTAGTTGTCGTAAAAATTAATATTTAGTAAATTATAACCTCCCAGTTAGATGGATTTTTTATACACCCCTATTAATTTGTGCTGCGGTAAAGTATCACTAAAGGAAAATTTTACTCAAAGTACGTTATTGTCTTAAATAGCAGGCATAAAAAAACCGCAATTAAGCGGTTTTTTTATTTGTTACTTTTTCAATTACCATTTAGCTAGGTACTAAACAGGTACTAAAATAAATTAACTTTACTAACCTGTTGATTAATAAAGTCTTTATTTGGTGGAGCGGGGGGGAATCGTACTGTCCACTGTTTATTGTGAATGACACTATCCACTGTTTGTTTTATGATTTTTATGAATCGATTATTCTTGAGC
>Ga0115005_10002428_pt1 | contig 14838 bp, 14 predicted proteins | sample ArcOceMetagenome_FD_87163 | JGI IMG/M metagenome (GOLD analysis project Ga0115005, IMG submission 87163) | Marine eukaryotic phytoplankton communities from Arctic Ocean - Arctic Ocean - Greenland ARC118M Metagenome | ecosystem: Environmental > Aquatic > Marine > Oceanic | place: Arctic Ocean... | reverse complement strand
TCTTTGGATCAAGCATGAAACCAAGGCCACACATCGTGCCTTTCATCCATCTCCTTTGGTTTTCTGTCAGCACCGTGCTAACAAGAACAACAGACTTTGATTGACCCTGAAAGTCTTCAACACCTCCAACATTGACCGTACACGTATGCAATTATGATTCATGTAGGATCTCTCTCAGTTTCAATACCTGCGCACGGAAACAAGTAATGATTGTAATTTGTCGCTACACAAATTTACACGACGGCTACAAGAAAAAATACTTGTAGCCAACTTGAAACTGGACCGAAATGTCGTAAATAGCCAGCTATAGATGGATACAGTCATAATTCAATTGGAGACTCGACGACTTATTACTGTCGTACTCATTCTGCAAAAGTAAATACGGCACCACCAACCAGTTCGTACAATAGATTTTTTTAGTAGTAACTTTGAAACCGAATACAGTACTGTAGTATGATCGTCAATCTGCGATAAAATAAAGAGTAGATAAGAAAAGCAGCTTTACCATAAAAGTTACAATGTAAGGTTACTCGCAGCAAAATTAATCAGACTCCACGCTACCCTCATGGATAACATCAACTGCATTTTCAACATCCTCTCCCTCACTAGGACCTAAAATACACGTACTGAAAAGGCCATCTTTATCGGCCAATCTCTTTCGGTAAGACAAATTGGGGGATTCACAATTGAATTCATCTTCCTCGTCCTCATCAACACCAACGAAAATTCCAAAATCAGTGGTGTTGGCGCCGGCACTATGGCAGGCAATTGTTGTCGCGGAGTTTTTCGGTTTATACCCTCCAGTGACGAGGGGCACATTGCTAACTGATCGTATCGACTTACGAAGCGAGTGCCTTTCTAGCAAATCTGAGAAATTGTCTTCTATTTGGGTTTTCTTGATTAATAAGAGGTAAATCATGACATGGAAGAATCCAAGGAGGGTGTAAGCGACAACTCCTACCAATACGAATGCAAAGCTGCTTTCAGCATCACTGAGCTTCATTTGGTAAAGTCCGGATAATTGGGCTACGACACAGACGACTATGGATATAATGAGATGTGCAACAGTAACAGTAATGTGCTGTGTAGACTTTTTCTTTCGAGCTCTTTCCATGAAAAGTATTTTTCCTTGAGATTTCTGATGGAGTTTTCGCTTCTTTATTTCGCCAAGAACGGCTAAAATTGCGCTACCGACACCAATCAAAGCTGCTAAAAATGGCAGTCCAATGCAGAAGAGACAGGAATAAAGTTGAAATCTGATGGTAGGGGTGTCACTATTACATCTCTCAGGATATTTCGATGCCAAGTCACCATTTTTACAGAATGTAGTGGCATGCGGCACCCAACATCTAGATACTTTTATTCAGAAGAGAAAAAGAGGTTCGTTAATAAAATGACAAATTTGCGGAGTTTTTTGTTTTTCCCGGATTTGAAATAGTCCTCGACTTTTCAACTTTACACCTTACTACTGTATGTAATACTTCTTACTTACCATCTGGACCGTAATTGTGAGAGAGCATTAGGGAAATACTCGCCGCCAATGGGGCCAATGTGCAAGCGATATGTGCAAACTTTTCAAATCTTCTGTATCGAATTTCTTGAAAATTGTGCCTGACTGCCAAACACGCACAAACGCAAAGGGCGGACAAATACATGAAGGACCCCAAACCCAATTCCGAAAAAAAGGCTTGGACCATACAACTCCGCTCTGTTCCTACGTTCATGAAATGTCCTTCAACTTCAGACGGTATAGCCCAAGTACCAGTTATAAAGGTAATACTGGTTATCATATTGTGTCCAGCGAAGCCGAGAAAAATACGATGATACATGCGTTGCATCCGTCTCTTGCTTCGCAGAATTAGTTGCGCAGCATAGGACATTGACACGAGCGATATCAGCGCTGTCAGTTTTGGAACAAGCGCCAGAGCTATTTGTTGTGGTTCTGTATAAAGATTCATAGTAAGAATTCGTATGTTATATGGAAAGTTGTGAACAGCGTTGTACAACTGCGGTTCTTTTTCAGAATGAGTGGGGCATTGAGGAATACGTCAACACATACATCGTGATTGGTGATTTCAGATTATTGGGCACGTTTTCCAAGCAGCACTAGCGGCCTGTTTTTTCTCCGAAATCTCAAATCTCGGAGAAACTATTTTGCAAGGTGCGGTGTTTGTTATGTTGAAGCTTTAGCACGATTCAGATTCGGCAGCAGATCAAGATTCGATTCATTCACAGATCCGATGCCACAGGCTGGAAGTCACATTGCGAGAGTACGGCGCACGGTACCCCGGTACCATCTTGGAAGATCTGTTGGGGAACATCAGCACCCTGATCTATCATACAGGCATACAGGTGGGTCATCAGGTCTCGCCTGGTCTTCCCGAACCCAGGGATAGTACCGGTTACTGAAACTATGCCCTCTTTCGAAACCGATTCTATAAGGATCGACCTGTTCTCGGTATGGAGAGGATCCACGCTCCGTGCCTCATAAGAGATTCTGTGAGGATGGACTGCTCCATCCTTTGCAAAGGCAGTGGAGGTTGCGAGAAGGAGAGCAGCAGGCTCCGCAAGTTATGTGCTATACTCGTACTAGCAGCTGTCCGAGTTTGCAGATTGCAGAATCTTCTCTGTGCAGGATGCAGTCAATGCGTGCGTACAAAAGTACCTCTAAAACGCTATTAGAGGCCATTATATATATCTGATGGAATATTGATTATTATCAATTATGATGTTGAATAATCTTTTGTATACACCGCTAATCGAAAGTGTTGGGCTCTAAAAACTGTATGAAGTTCCAAGAAGTAAGTAGCCGGTACGTGTCGATGGAAATTCAAGTCCTCAGCTAACACGGAGAATCAGTTCTCACGTCGCATTTATCATATGTTGACATGTTGAAGTTGCATGTAGCATTTCCTTTCCAGCTGCAATACGTGGTGTACCTCGTATCAAGCTCGTATAGCTCTTTTGGAGATAAATTTGAAGCAAGTTTAATTTTGTGTAATTCAAAAAAAGCTCTTTTTTAATAAATACTTTGAAAATTTGATTCAGGTGCACGTCGAGATGATATGAAGAACAATCGAGAGACGTCCTCCGATTTCTTGCGTAATGTTGAATCCTCGGCAAGAAGAATCCTTCAAAAGAATAATTTTATTCGGAGCGGAAAAGCTAAAGGGCAAGAATCAATTTCGAATGAAGTAGATGCACTTCACAAGCTCAAGATAAGTCCATTTCATTCATCGTCAGAGACAAGGCAGAAGCGTTTGTCTACAAACGATGGTATTGATAGCCTACCCGATCACCGAATCCGACGGATTTTTCCGACAAAGACTAGTGGGAAGTTCGGGAGAAGCGTATCGGCAAAGAAGTCGAATGATGAGGAACAAACAAACGTGGATGAATTAGAAATGGATTCTTCTGTGCTCCGAAAGCGTTTCCGTTGCGATCTTGAATTCGATAAACAAGATGATCTTGCTATACACAAGCATCCTATCCAATCACTGATGACAGAGCATCTTGCTTCAATGACAGCTAAAGTTGATAGAATGACAGAGAAACGATTGTCTACAATGAGTTCAAAAGTGAGCGATGGTCAAAAGGATGCGCTTGCAAAGACGAGGTCAAATGTGGACACAAACACATTAGCATCAGAATCGACAGGCGATATCGGTGAGAAGTGCTTTGTAGAGCAAGTCAATTTTGAAGTTCAACAAAAGAAAAATCAAGAGCAGTCAGTTTCTACTAAAAAGTCCTGCGTCGACGCAAATTATATGGATGGTGGTACAGCTCCTAAACCAATATTGAAAGAGTCCAATCGCATAATACCCTCTATAGCACCAGAGTGTTGGAACCTAGTTGTCTTGGAAAGAATCGATGAAGAATCTTTTCTATCCATCCATCGCATTCGTATTTTCAACGCAGAAGACCTAGAGAAAAACCATTACTGGATATTAGACTTTTGTGATGTTATGTATCAAAGGATGAAGAGATATATCCTTTTCGATGATGAATTGGCTTCCCTTGCCAGTTCGGTATCAGCTGTGAAAGGGGTCAATGTAGGAGATGAAAGCTTTGAGCCCGACGATGGAGTAATCGTCCATAAACAGAGCATTACTACAAGAACTATCGAAGGCAGTGACCTTGTCGGTGATTACCACGTTCGCATCAATAGATCTAATACCACGTTGACGGCCATTCTTTCCGTCCATTTTCAGCATTGTCGATCGCCACTGCGTGCTACATTGTATGTTCCTGTTTACGAGATCGTCGCGATTCTAAATCTACATTACCTGTGCAAGACACTCGATACCATATTTTGGATGTCTTCTGATAATGGAGATTGTGTTTGGGAGAAGCTCATCAGCGAAATCGATATTTTGATGACGAAAGAGAAGGTAGGATTAGAGGACATAGCTTTGTTGAACCTTGTTATTTCTCCGTCTAAAATCTTCATCTGGTGCTTTTGTACACGTAGGGTGCTGAAACATTGACTTTGAAACCATCCTGGCTAGTAGGTCAAGGAACCAGTGCGTTGACGCAAACAATTGAAACGCTTTCACCTTCGAAGATGGCATGTCTTCAATATCGAGATGCGTTGAAGAATAGCAATATAATTTTGCATTCGATACATTTAAGCCAATCCTCTCGTGATAAAATGAAAGATATTTTGAGTAAGGAGGTGTACCGAGAAGAATCTCGGCATCTGGCTACGGAGCGACTTGAGCAAGATATGATGAATGCACCACCACTTTCTCTTCGTTTGTGTAATACCCTTGCTCATTCAAAATCGTTGATGCCTGGAGCATGTGTATTCGGAAGTGTTGGATCTTGGCGTTCAGAAAGAAGGAACCAATCCAGTGACAAATTAGATTGCATTGATAGGACGCAGGCCGCTCTTACTTTCATGCCGCAGAAAGATTGCACGTCGCCAATAGTGATGAGCCGCTTAGCATTCGAAACTCCTGTACCTGCCCCAACCTATCACTTGTTTGATCCAACCCCGATCACACCGAGCAGGGCAATTGATGAGCCAGTGAATTGTCCGATAAGCACAAGGATGGCGAAGTGCTCAACTTTGCTGGAGGAAAAGTTAATTTCGCACACTGATGAACGAACTATCCCCGGGATTGTGACAATCGACAGTAGATCATTGGCAACAAAGGAAATAGATGGTATGGAGCGCTTCAGTTCTTCTATGGAAAATAACAATCTATACTTTACACCTGAAGGTTATAGGTTGCGATGTTTGGCGCACAGTATCAACCAAAATTCATCATTCCCGCTCCATAAATTTGGCATTACTCAGGAGGGAGTCAGCCCAAATCAGACTGGCGTAAACGCACGAACAATTTGGCATTCAGAAGAAGTATGCACGCATTTGCTCTCCAAACGACGTGGCTCAGAAGATTTCTTTCACATGATAGAGCACGAGGCCTCTGGGAAAGATGGTGGCTCACCAAACGATCCTCTGATATCAATTATTTATATGGACGCTTACAAGACAAATTTCGTGCAAGGTACGAAATTAAAAAGGCACGAAGAAACCGAGCGTCAAAAACTTATCGATGCCAAGGAGAAGAAACGAAAGAATATCATAGCAATGAAGATAGAAGCTGCAGATCGCATTCTGGAGAACAAAGTGAAGGAGATTAGTGGCCCATTAGAAGGATTCCTCGATGAATTGGATTCGTCTATGAATAAAGGAAAGACTTCTTCAATCCCAAACGAGGCCAAACAATCAAACGAATCACAGTGGAGGGCGCTCCTCGGGCCGATTGTAGGTGTGAATTTGATTGATATGAACAAGTGTAAGGTTGGAAGTTACGATGAAAACGACTTTTACCGATGTACGCTTAATCAGCCTCGGATGGTCAGTATTGTTTCTGCTCCAAGTGCTACAAGTTACTCAATTGACGATATTAGATTTCAGACGACCATGCAAACTGAATTCACTGATGACCTCTTGGAAGATAGATTTCATCTTTCTCATCAAATCTGCCAAGGTCAACAGAGCAAAGATGTTCTTCTGAATTCTGAACAACGATATGCATTGGAGCATATATTAAAAGTGCCTCTAGAAGCGCCAACTGAAGCTATTGCTCCGTTATATATACAGGCCAATCATGGTGTCCATACTTTGTCTGAAGTCATGGACGTCAGCAATGTGAGCAACGAAGAAAGGGTCATTCAGGCGACAAAACATGCAAGCTACGAAATTCTGGAAGAAATGCTTGATGATTGTGGCGTTGATATTGATATAACGGATGAATATGGAAATACTCTTTTAATTCTAGCAGGACAGCAAGGAAATAAGAAGCTTTGTAAGTTTCTGTTGCGTCGTGGTGCCTACATTAACGCACAGAATCATGCCGGGAACACAGTTCTTCATTACCTCCATGAGTATGCTCATCTCGATCTTGCGGACTATATGAGACGAAAAGGAGCCGATGATACCTATCTTAATGCAGTAGGTTTGACGTGCTACGAGGGTGTTAAAAAGTAGATGCTTTTTCCTCCTTTCTCAAATGCGTACGAGTAAGAATAAATCTATTTTATGCAGAGTAAAAAGAGTTGGTTCTCCAACACTTTTCCATCTTCATTTATGTAAACGAGTGTCGCTTTCCACCCAAATGAGGGCTTCCTCCTTCCTTTGGTGGGTTTTCGTATGCCATCTTTGACAAGATTAAGTGTTCACTGGCTATCTTGTTACCAGCTTCATTGAGGAATTTGAACTCTTTGATAAGTTTACCGGTCTCTTATCGTACTGTCGAATTCTTTTATTATCGAACGACTGTGGTGTAGGCGAGAAAGCGAAAGGTTGGAGTGTATCCCTTGTATCTGCTGCTCCAGAAGAAATGAATCATAAGTCAATTTGTCCCGCAATTTTAGTCCATGGTTCAAGTTCATTTGATGTGGCTCCAATGGATAGTCGTTTGTTTTCAAATGCTCAAGAACGTGCGAAGTTAGCATCCAAAATTGTAGCCTGATGTGAGGATGCCGAGTCAAAAACAAACACTGAAGTGATTATTCATTAATGCTATAGGTCATCCACCCTTTTTTAAATGCTCATTCGGGTCGAAAACTGTGGCGAGCGATGCCTCTTTCGGCATCTTGTCAATCACCATTCTTCTTATTTTCATCATTGATCAATTTGAAAGACGCAACTTGGACGCAACTGACAATAGCTCATAAGCAAGAAGCCTGTAAGAAGTCAGAACAACTTATTTCTGTCACCGAAAATATCACTTTTATCCTGAAAATCTCGTGACTGGATCTTCAAATCTCTGTCCACCTTCATTGTGCACGATTGCTTGATTTCTTCTCTTGTCACCAACAAATGCCTCCAAACAATTGCATGGGGAACGAGGACGAGCCAGCTTTGACAAGCACTGTAGGGCTTTCGAGAAACGATCAACATTCAAGAGCTGCATTGGAGAAAAATCGAAGGAATGATATCCTCCTGCGAAACCGCATGAAATTATGTGCTTTCTCAATTTTCCTCATGTGGTCTTCGTCCCTTCGTACTTCGATGTATATTTCCTCCTTCGCAATTGATGTCCCTCTCGCACAAATTCTGTACAAATCATGTAAAGCTTCAATGCATATAATACTCGAGGAGAAGGAGAGATTCTCGTCATGTGTAGATCGCCAAATGAAAAAATGCGAGGACGATTTGAAAACAGCTATTGGTCTAGAGACACAGAGAGTCAATGCAATGTCAAGCCATAATACTAAAGGTGTGAACCGTGTACGGAAATCAGCAGAAAACTGCTCCGAGGATTTTACTTTGCTGAAAAGATCACTGGAAGAATGGCTCGCTTTATCACAAACGCTTCCTATTCGTAATACCACGTGTTCTCCACGAGACCGAGAAGTCATGATGTCAACTGTGTATGATGTCAATGTTCTCAGATCAGAGGCTCTTGCCGTATCTACGCGATACAGTCGAGAAAGCAGAAACACAATGCACAATATTGTGGACTATGCAAAAATCAGAAGCGAGTATGACGTGAATTACGCAAAAAAGCACATGGATGTGGTATCAAATGAAGTGCAAAAATATATTTCATTGACTCCGATCCCAGACCTAAAGGTAAAGGACGAATTGGATAAGATTCAACGTCATGTTGACAACTTGTTATCATGTACCACTTTAAACACGGACGTGTGCGAGTTTCCTTCATTGGATTTAGGACTCTCGGAAATGTGGAATGAGTATAAATATGAAACGAGGCAAAAATGGGTCGAACTTGAAAACTATTGGGATACTGGATGCAACGAGCTAATACAAAAATCTAACGATTTTGCTGATGAGGCTTTCGCGGCATATCTCAAATTCAATGACTTTAGAAATAGTGAGTTGCACTCCGATGTCGTTTGATTGAACTTTGCAATCGTAATCAATCCAACGCCTTTGTTTTAACATTTAGCTGCAATAACTTGGTACAAGAATCCTCCTTGCAGTGCGTGCGGTTTTTGGATCAATGAAATAAAAGCATCTCTTGACACAGGAGAAGCAGTCTGGGGGGATTTGGGCAGAGCTTTTCCAGATGAGATACTGGCCGCCTATCGGAATTTCATATATTTTAACATGACAGTTCAAAGGCCACTTACGTTCTCTCTCGATGAAAGTATTCAAAACTTTAAACAAAATGCTAATATCCTCAATGCCAAAATCAACGCAATCTACGCAGACAGCATATGGCCCAAGATTGAGTCAGCCTACGGTAACTATACCGCAGTCAAAGATAAAAAGTTTCGAGAGGCAAAAGAAGTAGTTCGTCAATTCAATCTTGAATTCGTCAGAGACGTACAACATATCAAGAATCATCTCAGAATTATTCCTGCGGACTACAACCCACCCAACTACACTGGTTCACAAGATAACATTACTGATTTGTCACGGGAGAAGGAGCACTTCGATGATTCTAGCCAGGTAAGATTCATGATAACGTTTTCACTTCTTGTTACAGAACTGCACGTAATCTAGCATCTTCTACACACTGCTCTAGGTATTCATTTCTGAGTCCACCACTGCTTTAAATTCCATTGCTAATGCCAGTAAGTCTTATGATCGAACTGACAACCTCACACTGAGCCCCCCACAAGCAAACGTCACTGGTGTCAAAACTAAGGTGACCAACTTTGAGTTTAACTTCGAGCGGCTCACGGCTCCTGGTATCGACTTCGACATTTGGTTTCTAAAGTTCACATCTTTAGGTGACTTGGTATTTCTTGTGGACTTTTTCTTTCGAATATATTTCTCCATACGCATGTGTTACAGATACTGGCAGGTCAATCAAGTCAAAATACCTCACATCGATATCCGCACCCAAAAAGAAATGGTGAACCCTTTTCAAATGAGCAACGGCCGTATCGTCATTCACTTCTTCACAAATCCTGTCGTGGGAGCTCTCCTCGGTTCTGCCGTTCTGCTTATGACTGTGACAGCAATAACAACAGTGTATCTCCCACTTTATTCTGAATATAGAGACGGATGTATCCCGGTCGAGGCCAGTGGTACCTTTATATCTAAAAATATTTATTCGTCGGCGTACAACTTTGCATATCGTGGAGGTAGCTCATCCCTCGTCAAGAGTACAGACGCTTTTGAAGTTCTTAAATCAAACACCTGCTCGTCCATGTATATACCATCAGCGAGTAAACAAGCGGCAGACACCGGCGATGTAGCCACAAACTTACGAAGTATGCTGACAGTTGGAGAACATATGGGAATATTCGAAAAATGTATTGATATTGAATTTATCGACGGTATGTTCAACAGAGCGTGTTGTAATCAGACGGGATATGGGATCTGTGACGATTATAAGGAGTTGAGCTTGAACACGACATGCCCGATTAACAATTTGCCTGTGCCATCTGTACCGTTTTCTCCTCCAGGTGAGTAAGGTTGTTTGTCTTGATATTTACTGATTTCACTTTTGCTCAAGACAGACTACGTGTACGAATTTTAATACAGGCATGTATCTTTTCGAGAGAAAATCGTGCGGAATCCTCCAGGATAATGATGAATGGCAACTAAATGATGCCATCTTTGACTGTACCATTCTGCCCCAGTGTGATACCACGTGCGAAGGTCCTCACAAGAATAGGATACGAAAGACAACAAAGGAATGCAGCTGTATTACAGAATGGTTACTTCACTCTTTATGGCTGCGGTGTCTGTTGTCCTTCACGATCTTTGCCATACTGAACATATCAAGGGTTGGCCTCATCAATGGACTTGCAAGAGTAATTTGGAAGCACCTACATCCCGGAACATTCACAGTGTTGGCGACATGCGATTCGACTGGTGCAATAATTACAAAAGACATCCTGAAAAAAGTTGGAGAAGGAACGCATAATATTGAGATACCATCAACATCTGCTCAATTAAGTCAAAGTATCAAAAAGAAAATAGAATGGAATTCGTTGGTGTTTCGTATGGGAGGATTGGTTATAATGTTGGGATCTTTGTCACTGAATATCATTTGGATTCATTTGGTGCTGAATGCCCCTGATGCAACTAAAGTTCAGTGGTTGCTTTAAAAGGTGGACGTACATAGGGGGTGGGTATGAAGAAAAGATCAGAGAACAATAAATCATTTAGAGTTCTTGATTCAATCATGTAGAATTCATAGCCATTTCAGGCTGAGATCACTTTTTACCTTTACAACTATCACGACCCATAATAAATTTAGAGATATAGAGCCCAACACCATCATCAGTCCGCCCATCCGGAATTTAAAAGAGTTCAAGGCAAGTTGGTGCACTATACTGCTCGTCAATGCTACGCCTGTGTGCTGTATATTTTGATTCGACTCCTCCTCGCTACGTTTCTTGTCTTTGATTATGATTGCACCAGACTCGTCACAAGTTGCGTATACCGTGAACGATCCTGGGTGAAGATGCTTCCACAACATTCTTGCTAGACCATCAACGAACGTGATCCTGGAGACATTCAGTATTAGAAATATCAATATTGACATAATTCCTCTCAACCAGTATGAATGAAGGAGCCACTCTCCGATACAGCTGCATTCCTTTGTTGTCCTTCGCAATTTATCTCTACGGGGCCCCGAGCAACTTACATTACATGATGGTAACTCCATGCAGTCAAAAGTAGCATGTTGGAATAGCATTCCTTCGTTCTGGAGGTCTACATCACATGATTGCCGTCGGAGATATTGACCTACGTTACGAAATTGCGATGCATCAGAAAGTTACCGGCCATCGATCCAAGAGCGTGATATTTAATTATCGGTGGTCTTACCTGGTGGAGAGTATGGGATACCAAGGTCGCTCAAAGGGCATGCGAAGTTGGACACAATGACGCTAGCACAAGAATCGTACCCCGACTGATCGCAGCAAGCAGTTTCAAAAAATGTATCAACCACGTCAGAATCTATGCATTTGTCGAATAGACCCATCTGGTACTGGACATTCATGATAAGTTGAGAGTGCCCAACAAATTGTCCAACATCATCATTTTGTTTCCGAGCTGAAGAAATGGACAGAGAGGAACAGGTATTTGTTCTATTCTTTTCGAGACTTTCTACACCCTTCACGAGAGATGCACTTCCTTGATTGTATGCATAATTATATGCCGAGGAGTAGATATTTTCCGAAATAAACGTTCCGTTGGCATCCTTGGGAATACAGCCAATTCTATATTCATCAAAGATGGGAACATATACCGATGTTGTGAATGTCACAGCCCATGAAATTAAAATGGAAGCCAGCAAGAATCCTGTAAGAGGATTCGAAACCAAAGCAACGACAAGACGTCCGTTGTTCCACTGAAGGGGATTGGATGCAAGTTCTTTATCAGTGCGGATGTCTACATGAGGTATTTTCACTGCACTGGCACTCCAGTACTTGAAACACATCCTTATCGAGAAGTATGTGCGAATGGCGAAATCTGTAAGCAAGAGTATATCGCTTATAGCGATAATATCCAGAAACCACAAGTCAAAGTTGATTCTTGGCATCATAAAATCTTCAAAGTTCAAGTCAAAGCCAGCAAGTTCAGTCCGAAAGGATGTCAAATTCTTCATCGAAGAAGTGGCTACGGTGGCATTGCCCATTTCATCCGATGTACTTGTGGCGTTAGCTACATTATTGATTGTTAGAGTGGATTCCTTCACGAAAGCCTGTACCATTTGAGCAGATCAATCGTTGAGACATATTTCAATCAAGAAACACTTAGTGAACAGGATATCATTGTCTTACCTCGCTCATGTCACGAAAAAGCTTTTGTTCTTGATCAAGATCCGTGATATTCTCAGATGAACCATGATACCGAGGAGGATCGTAATCATCAGGGATCAAGATATCTCCCAAAGCTTCAATATTGTAAACGGCTGTAACTTCAAGGGTCCAATTATGATATATTTCGTTGATGTTATCAAAGCCTTGATTAATCTCTCGCATGTAATAGTCATATGCACTTTCCACTGTGGATTGAATTTGTTCATTATAAGCTTTTTTTAGAGCGTCAACCAAATGCGTCGGACGCAGAAGAGCTGGATAGTTCAGGTCTGGTGGCATAAAATCTTCCATTGACATCGGAGTAAACCACACTACCGATTTACCTGATGCGCTCTTCAACTTGCCGGCTATTGCATCCATAACATCAACTGCATCTATTTGGCAGTGAGGTATATATGTAAAAATTAGAATGTCAAGTTAATTGTGATACGAGGTACACAAGAACACACTGTACTTACTGCTATACAATGTTTTCCATTTCTCGATCTTTGTCATCAAATTACTCTCATAACCTTCCATCGCCGCATACATTTCGTCGTAATATTTCTGATATGTGTCCATCTTTTCCATATATTTTTCAAAAGAGTCTTGCTTGAACTTCTCAGCTGTGGTTTTGACGCTCGTGAAGGTCGAATTTAGGTCATGCTGTATCTGGCAAAAGGAAGCATTGTTTAAAGACATACACGATGTCAGAGTACTAACAGCCTCTGTAATGTTCTCAACGATTTCAGAAATATCGAAGGGAAGAATGATGATTTCTTCATCTAAAAATGTCTGCACTGCGTTTGAGTGGTTGTACAGATACTCTTGATCATAAGCTGTTCTCTTCTTCGTATAATCAATCATACGATTTAAAGTGCCTCTACTTTTTTCTTCAAACTTTGTAGATACACCAAATGCTTCAGTCTTGAACGTTTCAATTGACGCGACAGTGGTCAGTAGCATATCTTGCTCTTCTGCAGAACAGGATGAGTTGTCAATAGGTACTACTTGCTCTAAGGCCGTCCAAGTTTCTAGGGCACTTTTCAGTTTTGTGTAATCATCAGTGCAATCACTCGAAGCATTTACAATACTTTTCACCACCCGAGAATTATGGTATGATGCAAGATTAACTCGATTCAACTCCAATTCAATGGCCGCGTCCAAACTTATTTTACATTGCTCTATCTGGACATCCACACACGTTTCAAAATTTTCCTTTTCATCGAGAGCAACTTGAAATGCCGATTTACACGAATCGTACGATGTCAAAATTGATGGAACGTCGATTGCAAATGAAGCAATGTATACAGCTGTCTTTAGGGACGAAGCCCACATGATGAAAATGGAGAAAGCACATATTTTCATACGATTCCTAAGTTTCAGATCATTTCTTTGTTCCTTGGACGGAAAGAAAGAACCGAAAAATCCAAGCTTCTTTCGACTTTCCTTTTTTGCTCGCTTCAAGTTACCCATTTTCAGTTTCAATGGCAACTTCAGTCTCCCATGATTCTTTTCATACGAGAGGGTTTTCTCAAAGCAAAACAGAAGCAAAATGCGTTCGTTTGACGCTTGTCCAAACGTGATCGAAAATTAATAAGAAGCCCCATTTTGAATTTCTTCTCTTCTTCAGTGTTTACGAATATTATAGCACTTTTTTAATAAGCATTTTCCGTACACCGCAATAAATCATTTAGAAACTAATGTATCATATATTACGTGATGAACTTGCAGGGTTTTGTTATAGGCTTCATCTTTATTACCTTCTTCAATTTTCATGCGGTGTTCTCATCTTTGCAATTTCAAGAGTTGTGATCGCTTTTATCTTCAGTGCATTGATGTCCCTAATTTTTACAATCCTGACTTCAACTAAGGCATCACCTAAATAGTATCAGATGCTTCGATTTCGCTAGTGTCCGTATTCTGCTTGTCCACCGGCTAGTCCCCATTGTCCTTAGCTAAATCGTCATCCTTGACAACCTTCTTCTCAGAGTCAGTGTTACTCTCGTCAGACGCAGTAGTGGTCTGTGTCTTTTTGTCCACACCACTGTCATTTGTGTCTGATTTTGGCTCGTCTGCCGGCTTGTCGTCCTTCTTGTCGGCGTAAGTATTACTCTCGTTAGATGTAGTTGTGGTCTGTACGTCCTTGTCGGTATCAGTGCCGTTGATGGCTGATTTAAGATCCTTATACTTCTTGTCCTTAGCTCCGTCATCCTTGACAGCCTTCTTTTCCGCGTCAGTATTACTCTCGTCAGATGTTGTTGTGGTCTGTACCTCCTTCTTGTTGGCATCGGAGTCATTTGTCTCTGATTTTGGCTTATCGTCCTTCTTCTCAGAGTCAGTGCTACTCTCGTCAGACGTTATAGTGGTCTTTGTCTTTTTCTCCACATCAGTGTCATTTGTGTCTGATTTTGACGCGTCGTCCTTCTTTTCAGAGTCAGTGTTACTCTCGTCAGATGTTGTTGTGATCTGTGTCTTTTTGTCCACATCAGTGTCATTTGTGTCTGATTTTGGCTCGTCTGCCGGCTCGTCGTCCTTCTTCTCAGAGTCAGTGCTACTCTCGTCAGACGCAGTAGTGGTCTGTGTCTTTTT
>Ga0115005_10002427_pt1 | contig 14840 bp, 11 predicted proteins | sample ArcOceMetagenome_FD_87163 | JGI IMG/M metagenome (GOLD analysis project Ga0115005, IMG submission 87163) | Marine eukaryotic phytoplankton communities from Arctic Ocean - Arctic Ocean - Greenland ARC118M Metagenome | ecosystem: Environmental > Aquatic > Marine > Oceanic | place: Arctic Ocean... | reverse complement strand
GCTGCGTCGTGTATTGGATACTATTGGATCTTCTACCACGGCTACGGTATAGCCAAATCCCTGCCCCCTGACATTCCGTCTTATTCCTTCATAGAGGTCGCCCGCTTGGTTGCTGCCCATCATGCGAACCGTGCGCGGGCTTAAAAGACGATTGCCGAATAGCTCACCGCCGTTAACCAGCATCTGTTCGAAGCGCAGGTAATCTGCAGCGGTACTATTGAAACCGTAGGAACCGGAGAAGTATGTCGTGTCAGGTACATCGAAGAAGGGTGCCATGTCGCGATCAGAGATTACTACTCGGCGGTCCGCGTATTCTTCCGGCACGTTCCACCAGGTGTTGTTCATGCCTAGGGGTTCGAATATGCGCTCCTTCACGAACTGGTCGAAGGGTAGGCCGGATTCAATCTCGATGATGCGGGCAACCACATCCAGTGCCGTGCCGCCACTGTACTGCCAGCGCGTACCCGGTTGGAAATCAAGCGCGTAACTGCCGTACTTAGGCACCGTGTTTGCCAGCGTTGCGCCCGGGCTGCGATCGGCTTGTGTTGAGATAGCAGAGCCTAGACCGCTGCTTGCCAAGCCGGAGGTATGAGTGAGTATGTCATGCACGGTGATTTGTCGATGTGCGGGCACGAGTCGATATTCCGGGAGGTTTTCACGATCTATGCGCATCGGGCTGATGTTTTCATCATAGGGGTCCGCGAGTACCGCCACTTCTATATTCTCGAATTCTGGAATCCACTTTGATACCGGATCGGTAGGACGGATTAGGCCTTCCTCTATCATCATCATAGCGGCAACGCCAAGCACCGGTTTGGTGGAGCTCATCATGATGAAAACATTGTCATCAGTCATGGGCCGGTTGTTGGGAACGTCCATCAGGCCGTGGGACTGGAAGTGCACGAGTTTTCCACGCCTAGCCACGACAGTTACCGCACCTTGAATGTTACCGGCATCAATATGCCTCTGCATGGCTTGATTGATGCGCTCGAGACGCTCACTGGACATGCCCACATCCTCGGCGCTTGAGGCCCAAGGGATCTCCTGGGCCGAGGCCACGCTGACGGCCAGTGCCGCGAATAGGGAAACAAAGACTACTGGTAGGTTTCTCAGGGGCTTTATGCTCATGTTCTGCTCGCCTCGACGCTTTTTATTGAATTGATGTTAATCCAGCGACTACCGCAAATTATTGCAAAAGGGGACTGGTGATTCGGTGAAACGGGAGAGAAATAAGGGGAATGCAGGGGTTGAACTTTGACCCCCGCGGTTCATTTCTTCAATGGGATTGTAGAGCGATGAATATTTTCTCAAACCCCATATTGCCGATACAGCTACCAGTTTTTATCTTTGTCTGGTGGCCGTGGCGCAAGATGAAAACAGTTCAGTGCGAACCTCCACGCCTTTTTCTGCCAGTAGTGCCTGGTCTGCGCACGACACATTAGTGTGTCTTAGCTCGACAATATCCCCTGAGCCAATGCCGGGGTTCTCAAACAGCGCTTGAATATTGCCTAATTCAGGGTTGAATCGAAGATCGAGCTGCATCAGGTTTGTTAGTCCACTAAGCGGAGTAATGTCGGTTATGTCGTTACCCGTGAGTTCGAGATACTGCAAAGTAGCGAGCCCACGTAGCGGGCTGAGATCGGTAAATGAGTTTGCCGCTAATCGCAGTTCAATAAGAGAAGTTAAACCACTCAGTGGTGTCAGATCGCTTATGTCTTGCGTGTGAATATTAAGGTCTACAAGGTTGGTAAGTTTTGCCAACGGACTAATGTCGGTAACGGCGTTAGTAAAGAGTAAGCCTGTTGCTCCCATATGCGTTCTAGGGTTTTGTCCGCCGATGAAGTCTCCGTGGCGATGCATCCGAAGCACTCTCAATTCGGTAAGCTCACTTAGGGCACTGATATCGGTCAAGGGATTCTCGGCGATACGTAACCTGACCAGCTTGGTCAAACCACGCAGAGGGCTGATGTCAGAAATCCAGTTTGTGTGTAAGTTTAGGTTTATCAAGTCGGTCAAGCCAGCCAGTGGGCTAATGTCGGAGAGGCCGCGGTTTCGTAGAGCGAGGTCGGTTAAGCCTGTGAGGTTCTGAATTCCGGAAAGGTCATGAAACAGATGTTCAGGGTCTCTCCATTCAGGAGACCCTGAAACCGATCGTCTAGCGCCCACACCAGAAGCATCCAGATTGGTTAATTGCGCTACTTGGCCACAGCTAAGAGTGTCCTGTTGTCCTCGGGATAAAGCCTCACGCACTTCACTTTCCAGCACGGCATCTGCAAAGGTCACTATGTCAGAAGCAGTATGGTCTCGACAATTGTCAGAGGGTTGTAGAACTTGTTGGCCCCAAGCACCAGAGCAAAGGGCGAGCGACAGTGCAGTTAAAGATAAGTTTCTAAAAAAATGTTTCATTACTATATTCCTTGCTTGGGTTCCGTCTAAATACTAAAGCACTATTGTCTTGTTTGAATGCTGGAGATATTTCAAACTCTGGCCAATTTGATAGGTTCAGAAGTTCTGATCATCTTCCAGCCTTCGACCATCACAGGCTGAGCCATTTATCGCAGTGACTCTGAGCAGATTGACTCCCAAGTTGGCAAAAGCGTCCATGTCGGAGCAAGGAGTATAGGTGAAGCGTAGGTCGAGTTCGTCGCCTTCACCGATGCCCTCGTTCAATAGCAGTGGTTGTACATTATAGAGGGACCAGTTCTGAGCTAGACTCAACTCTCTAAGCTGATTTAGGCCGGCGAGGGCGCTCACGTCAGTGATGTCGTTGTTCTCTAAACGTAGGACCTGCAATGCGTTGAGTCTACGCAGCGGCGCGATGTCCTCAATATTGTTGTTGCTGAGAAACAGATATCTCACGCCTATCATGTCCTGAAGAGGGCTAACGTCGGAGATGGCGTTGCCATCCAAGCTAAGTTGCACCAGGGCCGGCTTACCTCTTAGTGCGCTAAGGTCTTCTATCTGGTTGTTGTTAGCCCACAATAAAGTCAGTTCATTCATATTCGCTAGCGCACTAATGTCTTTAATTTGGCTTTCATAAATACGCAGATGGGTGAGTTTGGTGAGATTGGCCAGCGCACTAATATCAGAAATAGCATTGAGGTGAATGCGCAGCAAGCGCATTTCGGTGAGCCTCGCAAGCGGACTAATATCAGTGATTCCATTGAATACTACGTTAGGGTCGCGTCCATCGTCCATATCGAGATAATGTTGGAGTTGCTGGGGATACAGGCCATGTACATGCAGTCTTCGAAGCTTAGTTAGTCTCGCCAATGGGCTAATATCGAAGATCGGGTTCTCACTGACGATAAGCTGTTCGAGATTGGTCAGTTCACTTACCGGGCTAAGGTCGCTGAACCAATTAGTATGCAAGTTCAAGGTAACGAGATTAGTCAGAGTGCGAAGGGGGCTAATGTCAGTAATGAGTCGATTGATCAGGTTGAGTCTGGTTAGGCCTGTAAGGTTCTGGATTCCCTCCAGGCTTTCGAAAGGTTTTTCTGGCGAGGGTCGTAAGGTGCCGCCGTAAACTACGCGCTCAATGGTAGTTCCCACAATCAGTTGTTCTAACTTGGCTGCTTGTCCACAGGTTAGTGCTGTCCGCGTATCCAAACCTATCGCTTCATGAACAACTTCCGCTAAGTCTGGATCGGCAAAGGTGACGATCGCATCCGCCGAAAAATCCCGGCAATGATCCGTAGGTGATAGCGTGGTTTGAGCTTGCGTGTTTATGAAAGGGAAGCACATTAGCAGCAGAGTAATCAGGATCGATATGTGGCGGCGAGAATTCATGGGGTCTCCATTGTTATTGTAAGATTTCTTAACTATAGCGGTAATCGATGCAGTAATTTAACGATAGCTATCAATCAGTAAAATTAATTTCGCTGACGGCGATGCCGCTCTCACCCGCAACTGAATAGAGTAGATAGGTTTTGTCATCTTCGGAATAGATGGCTGGATCTCTGAGTTGGTGAACCCGCTCATCGATGTAGCCTCCTCTTGAAGCTTCCAAAGGCAAATCGGCTCCTTCGTAATCCATTTCAGGCCGCATTACTTCTATCGGCTCACTTGCAGTCCATTCATTCCAGTCATCTTTTAACTCGATCGTAGAAAGCATTATGCGTTCCGGTTCGTCGCCCCGATTAGTGAAGAATACATAGAGGCGTCCATCTCGAATCAGCAGAGCTGAATGACGCATGTTAGGGGTAAAAAATTGGGGGCCCGCCTCGAAATTCGTCAAGCCGTCGCGAGAGCGGAAAAGGTAACCTGGCATGCTCATGGCATAGTGAAAATTCCCGTGCTCTATCACGCGAAAGTAGGCGCGACCTAAATCTTCCTCTCTGCCTTCGAAGTGAATGCCGTCTTCAGACACAGCTGCACGTGTGAATTGTCTGCCTTCACTTTGGCCATGGTAATACATCACTATTTGTTGAAGGTCTTCCCGCACTTGTACGTCAGGTGATGCAATATGAGCATACAGGGCTCCGGTTCTACCTGGCCTATGTGAGCAGGGCGGGCAAGTAGTGGGGAAGAATGAGTCTTCGAGCTTTAAGGAACCTGGTGAATGCACGATCCACGGGCCAGTGACTTCCTCGGCGTAGGCCATGCGAATGTAGGTGCCACGATGATCGGCAAAATACAGATAATAGTTGCCTAGCGGATTCTCTACCCAATTGGGCACCTTGATCAACGTGGGGCCTTGGATATTGCCACCCATTCGAGTATCCATTTCGGGAGTGATGATGGGAGCATCGCCAAGGCGAGTGACAGTGATGTTGGCTGGCTCCGCAGCGTGCGCGGCAGAAGACAAGATAAATAAAGAGTATAGTAGCAGAGCTAATGTTTTAGTCGTTTTCATGAATGAGCACCGGGGCAATGGAATCGAAAAACTATCTTAGAAGCCAAGAATTATCCAGTATTGGCAACAGAAATGTGACGACAAGTCCGAGACTTGTCTTGGAAATTCTAGTTAAAAATGGGTTATGCTAAATGGCAGTAACTTAGAGAAGCCTTACAAACTCAGCTCAGATGATCTCCGCTAGAGGAAATGCATATGAAACTTATCAAATTAACGCTCGCAGCCTTTGCTGTGCTTGGGCTCCAGAGTGTATTCGCCCAAGATCAGATTTCCTACAACGAGCACGTGGCGCAAATCATCAATGAGAATTGCGTCGTGTGTCACCAGGAAGGCGGCATCGGCCCGATGCAGCTCACTAATTTTGATCAGGTACGCCCCTGGGCTCCGCTGATTCAACTGAAGGTGGCAAATCGAGAAATGCCTCCCTATGCCTATGACCACGGCATTGGCATCCAGGAGCTAGTTGGGGACTGGCGCATGCAACAGGACGATATCGATACCATCGTGGCCTGGGTGAATGCTGGCTCCCCTCGAGGCGATATTGACGTTATTGCACCTGTTGCTCAGGTGAAAACTCCAAGCCAATGGAACTTCGAAGCTGAACTTGGCGCGCCGGATCTGATCGTGCCTTCATCCTCCTATGATGTCCCCGCCACCGGTAATGACCTGTGGATAAGAGAGATTGTTGACCCCAGATTAACTGCGGCAGTTGCCGAGCGCTGCATTAAGGCAGTTCAAGTGAAGCCTCGCGGAGATGCAGCGGCGGTAGTCCACCACGCAAATTCAATCATCTTTGTCGAAGACGAATACGGTGACCTTCGCCGAGATGGCATGCTCACTGAATACGCCATGGGCAAATGGGGCGAGAAAGTGCCTGGTGATGTCTGTAGGACTCTGCCTCCCGGCGCACAAATACAATGGAATATTCATAATTTCCCCGGTGGCGTTGGTGCAACCGCCAAAGGCGCGATGATCGAGGACAACGTGGTTGAAATTGGCCTGTGGTTCCACGATGAAGAATTCGGCGAGCAGGAAGGCGTCTACAGACAGACCCTGACAAACTACCGTATCGAGCAACAGGAAGATCTTATAATTCCACCTAACGGCTATCAAATGACGCAGGGCTTCCACACCTTTGACCATCCTGTGCGCATCGATAGTTTCCAGCCCCATGGCCACCTGCGCATGAACGCCGCCTCTCTGGAGATTTTCTATCCCGAAACCGGCCGTACAGAGCCGGTCAGCCAGATCTCCAAATGGAGCGCTACTTGGCATCACAACCATATCTATGAACCCGATGTTGCTCCACTGCTTCCAGCAGGTGCAGTTCTAGTATTGAAGCAGTGGTATGACAATACGGCCGACAACCTCAATAATCCGGATCCTGATATGTGGGTTGTGGGCGGCAGTCGCACCGGCGATGAAATGACACACGCCTGGATCGCCGTTACTCACCTTGACGATGAGGGCTTTGAGATTATGGTTGCCGAAAGAGAAGCCAAGCAGAAACGCTCCCTTGCAGGCAGTGACTGATAAATTCTGCAGTCGTGACTGAAGATTGATTGCGCCTCGCTAGATCGGGGCGCAATCAAGTCGTTGAGATATTGCGATAAGTAATCGGGCAGCTGTGAATCGCTAGTAGCTTCTGCCAGAAATATTGAGAGAACAGTTCATGCCATTCACCCGCAGTACTTTCCACAAAATATCTACGCAGTTAGCTTTCTTCTCCATCCTCTTGTCACTCAGCGCATTCAGTCACTCGCAGGCTCAGGATCAGGAGTGGCGCACCTATGGAGGCGACCTAGCGAGCACCCGTTATTCTCCGCTGGACACAATCAATGGTGAAAACTTCAGCCAGTTAGCGCTAGCTTGGGAATTCGACACGAGTAACTTTGGCCCTAGTCCAGAATTCAATTTTCAATCAACGCCGCTGATGGTCAATCGAACAATCTATACCACTGCCGGAAACAGGCGAGCTGTTGTTGCTTTGGATGCGCAGACAGGAGAAATGCTCTGGATGTCCCGACTCGATGAGGGAGAGCGCGCTTCCAACGCTCCCCGTCGGTTGTCAGGCCGCGGACTGGCATGGTGGGATGATGGCAGCGAAAAAGGACGAATCATTTATGTGACGCCTGGCTACCAGATGATTGCCCTAGATGCAGCGAACGGGCTACGCATCGAGCATTTTGGACTCGATGGCATTGTAGATTTAAAACAAGAATTCGATCAGGAATTGGACCTGACAACAGGTGAAGTAGGACTCCATGCCGCGCCTATTGTTGCCAATGGCGTCATCGTTATGGGTTCGGCGTTTCGTGCTGGAAGAATGCCCACTAGTCGAGAGAAGCCGAAAGGTCATGTACGCGGCTACGATGCACGAACCGGGAATAGGCTTTGGATTTTTCACAGCATTCCTCAGGCCGATGAATACGGTAATGACACCTGGCTGAATAATTCTTCGTCTTATACAGGATATGGTGGCGTCTGGGCGCAGATGACTGTCGACGCTGAGCTTAATACAGTTTATCTACCTACTGAAACCGCCACCGGAGACTCCTACGGTGGTCATCGCCACGGCGACAATCTTTTTACAAACAGCGTAGTAGCACTAGACCTTACAACTGGCGAGCGACAATGGCATTTTCAGACCACACATCATGACGTGTGGGATTGGGATATTCCCTCTGCGCCCATACTTCTTGATCTAACGATTAATGGCCTAACTAGCGCCGCGCTAGTGCAAACCGTGAAACAGGGTTTCACCTTTGTGTTTGACCGGGCGACCGGCGAACCCTTATTTGAAATAGAGGAAGTGCCAGTACCCCCATCTGATGTCCCGGGTGAACGACTCTCTCCTACCCAGCCAATTCCTGTTAAACCTCCGCCGTTCGCTCGCCAAGGACTCAACGACGATGAACTAATTGATTTCACGCCTGAACTTAAGGCTAAGGCACGCGAGATACTGTCTCAGTACCGCTACGGCGATATCTATATGCCTCCGTCTCTTGCAGACGCCGACGACGGTACGTTCGGCACACTGTTCATGCCCTCACAAACAGGCGGAGCCAATTGGCCTGGAGGCGCAGTAGATCCTGAAACTGGCATCATGTATATTTTTAGCAAGTCTGATGTGGGTCGAATGTCTATGAGCAGTCGCCCGGACCGTTCCGACATGGATTATATTAATCTGCAATTGAGAACTGCGCCGCGCTTGAGTGTGGACGGTTTGCCATTAATCAAACCACCTTATGGCCAGATTGTGGCGTTAGATTTGAACGAAGGTGAAATCTTGTGGGATGCTGTCCACGGTGAGACGCCGGATTCGATTCGTAATCATCCTGCACTGGCAGGCATAGATATCCCACCTACTGGACAAGCTGGGCGTGTGGGTGTTCTGGTTACCAAAACACTCGTTATAGCCGGCGACGGCGGCGGCTATACTAATGCGGATGGCAAGCAGGAAGCCTTGCTACGAGCCTACGACAAACGTACCGGTGAACAACTGGGTAGTTTGGCAATGCCGGCGCAACAGACTGGTAGCCCAATGACTTATGCAATCGATGGAGTTCAGTATCTTGCTGTTTCGATTTCTGGCGGAGATGTACCGGGGCGGTTGAGAGTTTATAGTTACGAACCTTGATCCAGCAATATTTTTGCACACACACAACCAACTATGGCCAACTTCAATCTTGAATCACTCGAGAGTATTGAATTTTCAACGACACGAGGGATTTAGTCTTAAAATGAAACTACTAACCGCAATCACCTTACTTTGTTTTACCATTGTTGCTACCGCGCAAGAAAGTGCGGGAAGTGAGAGTGAGGCGCGCATTTTGTCTGTCTATCATGGGCTCGATCCCTTGCCGCCGCGAGCTACTAGATTATGTGGATTGCCGCCTGCAGGCGGGCAGGATGGAATGCCGGTTACCTTTTCAGTCCAGATAAGTGGTGCATCAGTTTCTGCAGCTGCCTTTGCAGTTGAAACCAGCTCTGGCGAGGTTGTTACTCCTTTGTGTGCAACTCTGCGACCTGCCATAGAGTCTTTCGAGTTGCGCACAGTTCTTCTTATTGGATCTTTTAGTTCCGAGGATTCGCTGCCGCTCAGCGTTGAAATAGTAGAACAACTCGAAGATACCGATGGAAATTCCCTAATAGGCTTGAGAGGAGAAAAGGTGACAGCCCTTGAAGACGGCCCCAGTCTCGTCTTTGCCGAACGCTTTGCACCCAGCGCATCAGGACTCGAGGGTGCATGCCATGAAGATACTGCACAGGCTATTCTGCTAACCTGGGAAGGCGGAGTTACCGGACCTCAGGGCGCTAATCTCGCCGAGGCGCAGCGAACTGCTATGTCGGTCCTTCTTGAAAATGGTGACCTAGTACTTCCACTCTCACTCGGTGATGATGATCCAGATAATCATGTCATCGCCTGCCTAGCCGAAACCAGCCCAGCAGTTTCGGTAAGCGTAATAGCAGGGTTCTTTCATGATCCCGGTGATGATGCGAATCCTGCGACTAGTGTAGATGTCAATCAAAGATAGCCAGAGTACTTCGATCCAATACCAATAAATCGGGTTACGGCAAAAATTTAGTATTGTATTCTTACTCTTCCCCAGTTTTTATTCACCGTCAGCCGAGCAAGACGATTATGACAAAACTGAACAAAGTCCATATCCAGCAAACTTTAGCGGCAGCGCTTTCGCTCGTTTTTTCTGTCACTGCATTCTCTCAACTTACGGACGTCCGTTTCGTCGCTGAGGAAGACTATAGCTTCGACGAAACATTTTTCAAACTACCAGCAGGCAGAACAATCGGCGCCACCTCAGGCCTGGCAATTCACCCGGATGGCTCTTCTATCTGGGTGTATGATCGCTGCGGCGGCTCCGATTGCCGAGGTTCAAATCTTGCTCCTATCATGCAATTCGATCTCGAGGGCAATCACCTTCTCAGCTTTGGAGCAAATCTTTTCCAGCGCCCCCATGGGTTGTTTGTGGATAGAGATGGCAATGTCTGGGTGACGGATGATGTTGGCTCACGTGAAATCGATACTGTTAGCGAAGGTAAGGGCCATCAGGTTTTCAAGTTCAGCCCCGAAGGTGAGCTGCTCATGACCCTGGGCAAACCCGGCATTCCCGGCGACGGACCGGACACATTCAATATGCCATCGGCAGTTCTCGTTGCACCCAATGGCGATATTTTTGTCGGTGATGGGCATGGTCCACGCTCCAACGCTCGCATAGTAAAGTTTAATTCTCGTGGGGACTTTCTCATGACATGGGGCTCAGCTGGCGACGGTCCGAATCAGTTTCACACGCCTCACGCACTTGCTATGGACTCGGCAGGGAGGTTATTTGTTGGTGATCGTGGTAATAGCAGAGTGCTCATTTTTGACCAGCTAGGTAAATTTATCGATGAGTGGAAACAATTTGGTCGTCCCAGTGGCATGTTCATCGATGACAATGACCTGTTGTATGTCGCCGATTCCTCATCTTCAAACTCAGCACAATCTAATCCTGGCTTTGAAGAGGGCATCCGAGTTGGTCATGTTAGAGACGGTGAAATTATTTTGTTTATCGAGGACACCGACAGCGACGGTAGTCAGGAGGGAGTTACTGCTGATAGTGATGGCAATATCTATGGCTCACTCACAGGAGGCATGGCTTTGCGGAAATATTCGCAATCAGAATGATGTGAGTAACTTGATTGCTAAATCAACGCTGAATAATTTCGGTCCCTATTAATTTTCATTACTACTGGGTTCACTCATGAGAACAATAAAAACACTAGCGCTACTCGCGGTATTGCTCCTCATTGCCGATACGGGGATACACACTCACGCCCAATCCCAATCGGCGCCAAGCATTGCCCACGGCGTGAGCAATGACCTGCCTCAGCCCTATGAGACACAACGCAGTTGGGGCGAATTACCTCAAGGGTCAAAATGGGCTGCAGTTACTGCCGTGGAACCTTCTCCTGATGGTCAATTCATCTATGTGATACACCGCTGCATTGACAACTCCTGTGAGGGTCGAAGCGAAGCACCTATTCTTAAATATGACTATGACGGTAATTTACTGAATTCTTTTGGTGCAGGACTGTTTATTTTTCCCCATGGGGGCACGGTGGATTATGAAGGGAACCTTTGGGTCACGGACGCGCGCAGTAACGATAGCATTGGGCATCAGGTTTTCAAGTTCAGCCCCGACGGTGAGATTTTGATGACGCTGGGACAACAAGCGCGGGGCGGATCAACACCGGGACTTCTTTTTAATCCGACTGACGTTGTTGTTGATCCTAACGACGGGGACATCTTTGTCGCCGAGAGCCACCGGGGTGGCATGAATAATCGAATTGTGCATTATTCATCTACGGGAAGGTTCATTAAGCAATGGGGAAGCAAAGGATCAGGGCAAGGGGAATTCAGCGAACCCCATAGCATAGCCATGGATTCCCAAGGAAGGTTGTTTGTTGGCGATAGAGACAACAATCGCATCCAGATTTTTAGTCAGGAGGGAGTTTTTATAGACGAATGGAGGCAGTTCGGTCGCCCTAGCGGTATTTACATTACTGCTGATGACAAAATTTATGTGGCCGATTCGGAATCCGGACCCGACACCGGTGCGGGTGAATTAATGGGAATAAGAAAGGGTATTCGTATCGGCTCAGCCGTTGATGGAACAGTGACTGCATTCATCGAAGACATGGAACCTCTGCGGGACGATCACTCGGGTGCCGAGGGTGTTGGAGTGGATGCTAATGGAAATGTTTACGGCGCGGTGGTTAGACGACAAATGTTAGAGCGGCATGTACTGAGATAAAATAATGGGGACAGATTTATTTTCTACAGCTGTCCGCGCCTATGCAAAAAATAATCGATGCGGTAATTAAACTGACGGCTTTGCGTTCTATCCCTCGTGAGCAGTGTTTGATAAATCTACCCTGGACAACCCAGTTAGGAGTCACAAGTCAATGAAACGCAGACAACTGTTAAAAATGGCGGCGGCGGGAGCTGCAACATTTCCCTTTTCTGCCTTGGCGCAATCAACAGATTTCACATTCTATTCCTCGCTGGCAAAAAACTGGCATGAAGAAGGAAGTTATTTTCCATGGACCTCCACTACTGAATTTAATAACAATCAGGAAGTACAGGTTTTCTATCGTACCTTCGGCAATCCATCCAATCCGCCTTTACTACTGGTACACGGATATCCAACCAGCAGTATAGATTTCTCGGAATTGATTCCCTATCTGCAGGATGATTACTTTATTGCGGCACTGGATTTCCCGGGGTTTGGTTTTTCCGACAAGCCACAAAATAGCTACTCCTACATGTTAGAGGATGACGCCAAATTACTTGATCATTTCGTGACGAATATTCTGGGCTGGCAGCAGTTCCATCTGTTTACTCATGACAGAGGGGTGAGTGTAGGATTGGCGTTCCTGGGTAATTATTTGGACAACCCTGACCCGGGATATGAGATCAACTATCACTTCATGTCTAATTCTGGCATGTATTTGCCCCTGTCTACCTTAGGTGCAAATCGTGCACCGCTACTTCATCCGGTTGAGGGGCCCGAGCAAATTGCCGAACTCAAGGCACTACCCAGAATCACTAGCGGTCCGGAACGGCGGGTCGTTAATGCTGATATTCATGCTTTTAATGATGGCATTGGAGCGAGGTTATATGTCGGGAAATACTTGCTTGAACGAGCCGCCAACGAACATCGTTGGCTGGAGAACCTGAAAAGGAGCCTTGTCCCAGTGGGTTATATATGGGGTCTCAGGGACGCGGGCCAACCGGCCAGGGTTGCCAACCATGTTTGGCAAACTTATTTGAATGATCGTGATGTGGAAAGTTCTCTGTGGTATCTGCCAACGGCCGGGCACTATCCGCAGCTCGATAAGCCAGCGGAAGTAGCGGAAGTAGTGAAGCGATGCTTGCAAGGCGGAGTTCCATCCCGAGCTGAAGAGAATGACTTTATGCGTAGCCATGCACGTGGCACGTCAGTGGACTCACCAATTTTGGTTGGACACACCGTACCACGACAGATGAAATTTCCAGGCGCGGTTGAGTATAGTCCCTCAGGTTATCGTTATTGATGCTACCTAATTTCGGCGGACACTGGTTTTCCTGTTGCTGTCTTCTTTAGAAATTAGCTAACTAGGGGAGATAGGATCTGCCAACTTCGTTGGAAGAACCAAAAGCTTGAAATACAACCGACAAAATAGATTGGAGTCTCGTAGATAAGGCGGTTGTATCGCACGTGAAACACGGCAAGTGCCGTAAGTACTAACGCAATAATTATTAGCTGACCCAACTCGATTCCGACATTAAACAAGAACAGCGCAGTTATAGTGCCACTTTCTGGCAGCCCTATTTCCGAGAGCGCTCCTGCGAAACCTAGGCCATGTAACAAGCCAAAAGCGAAAGCGACTAGAAAAGGATATTGTTTGATCAGAGAAGTTTTGCCGTTCAGGTTTTCATAAGCGAGCAGAACGATGCTGCCAGCTATCACCGCCTCTACTGGAGCGGCAGACAAAGTAACGATGTCCAAAGCTGAAAGTGCTAAAGTGAGAGAATGCGCGATAGTAAAGCTGGTCACCACTTTTACTATTTCGAGGGTATTGCGCACAAGATACAAGAGCATTATAACGAATAGTACATGGTCAAAACCAAACAGGAGATGGTCGACGCCTATTGTTAGGTAAATTGGGAGGCTGGGCGTTGCATTTCTGAGATCGACTCGGGGCTCGGAACCGGTAATTAGCAGCTCCACTGTTTCACCGTTTGAGCGCTCAAGACTAACCAGAACATCGACCAGAGTTCGCTCCAAGCCAACGATCTCAATAGTCTGCAACCCCTCTTCGTCGCAAATTAGCTCAGACACCTCGATCAATGCGCCTTCGGTAATCCTTGCAGAGAGAGGAGTTGCATCACAGTTGCTTGCCAGTTCGAGCCCTAGGTAGCGTCCATCGATCTGAGGCTGTCGCAAAGACGCCTCATAAACCAAGCCTCCTGAATCACTCAGAGATTCTGTGAGCCTAAGAAATGCAGGGCGCACTTCGTGTGCGGTTGCGAGTCCGGAAAGCCCAAAGACTAATAGTGCGAGTACAAGTTTTCTCATCGCGGTAGCACAGTAATTTTGTATTCGTCTATCAGGTTCTCAATGTAGGCATCTCGCGCATTCATCTGCTGTGAGCGGCGATAGTCCTGTAATACTTGTCGCTGCATTGCGTCGAAGGGAGAAGGTTGAGACGGATGAATAGCGCTGAGCAAGATCAGGTGAAAGCCGAAACCACTCTGTACTGGTCCCTGCCAACTATCTTCAGCAAGGCTATCAAGCCGCTCCGCGAAGCCAGCACCGAACGTGGCGCTTAAATCTAGCGCGCTCCGATAAGCATAGTCGGAATTGAGCATTGATGATTCCCCAAAGGAGCGGGGGTCTGCACCGTCAGCGATCTCCGCTACTGCCTGCTGCGCATCAGCACGTGAGGCAAAGTAGAGCTGCTGAAATGAATAGCGTACAGGGAGTGTGTAACTGGCTAGATTGTTCTCATAGAAGGCCTCTACTGCACCACGTTCGGGTGGTGCACTGTCCTCGGTCTCGGCGATAAAGCCGAGTTTCTGAACGAGGCGTCGCCGCACGATAGAATCTTCTTGGTCTAGTCCGAGGCGCAAGGCTTCCTGGTAGAGTATTTCTTCCCGTATCCAGTTCTCAACGAGTGCATCCAGTTCTTGCTCCGATGCGGTTAAACCAGTTTGTGTAGTCCATAAACCGCCTAACCGTTCTTGCATGGCAGCAGTAACGAGGATTTCGTTACGATCGATGGAGAATTGCTCGTCTACTACAAACAGAAGAATGCCGATCAGGGCAAACCAAAGCAGCGGCTGCTTGAAAAAAACTTTGAACACGGAAAACCTCGCCCTAGCTTATTGCGCCGGTGTCACCCAAATCGGTGAAGACCAGACTCGCTCCTGAATGATGGG
>Ga0115005_10002426_pt1 | contig 14840 bp, 15 predicted proteins | sample ArcOceMetagenome_FD_87163 | JGI IMG/M metagenome (GOLD analysis project Ga0115005, IMG submission 87163) | Marine eukaryotic phytoplankton communities from Arctic Ocean - Arctic Ocean - Greenland ARC118M Metagenome | ecosystem: Environmental > Aquatic > Marine > Oceanic | place: Arctic Ocean... | reverse complement strand
ATGTACTGTACTTTTAGGTTGCTTTGAGAGCGAAATTTCTTTTTGCTGGGGTCGATTTGGAATCGAACTCCAGTGTCACTCCCCACGCAAAACTAATCTCACATTTTCAAACAAACGGATATTTTATAAATTGATACCTATTTTATTAGTAGTTTATGCTAGCACGTAATCTCCAGCATCGGGTTTTTCAATCAACGCCTCTTGTTTCTTCTTGCCGCGTGTATTCATAGTTTCAGGCATGAAGATAGCAAAGACAGCAATTGGAATAAATGATATAAAGAAACTTCCTGTCAAACTAGCTACATAACCCATCTTCTCAACAACCATTTGACCAAGGAAGTTCGACATAGTCCCACCCAAACCGAAACATGAGGCCGTGAGTCCCACTATTATGAACGGTACAGAAACAAAGGGTTGTAAGAGACAAGAACAGATAGGAATCCCAAACACATATTATCATTGATAAAAACTTACTGATGAGGTTGAATCGTCCAGATCCAAATGTGATGTCTGCGACAATATATGGATGCAAAAGACCAAAGATGCCACCACCTATGCCATCTAAAATCTGAGTCGACAGTAAAAACGCATTTCCAGCATCCTTCCAATAAATGATCAGGGCGCATCTAACGGGTAAAGTGACAAGTCCAGCCATAAACAAAACCTTTCTTCCAACACCACGTTTAGTGAAATAATCACCTAGCCACGTTGCAGCAGTCATAGTTGCTTGCGCGAGCAAAATTGCTCCCGCGATAAGAGGAATTGCGCTCCTACTAGCCCCTGCATCTTCGTTCGCGTCGTCGTCTCCATTGTTATTGTCGCCATTACTCATGAGTTCACCTAGCACAAGTAGGACATTTGCATTTGCAAAACTGTATCAAAGTAAACTATGTAAGGACTTGTATCAGGCAACTCAACATGAGCATGTTTTGGCAATGATGTTGTAACTTACTGAAAGAAGAAACCTGTCATACAGAGAATGAGAGTTTTTGGCTCAGACATGACTGAAATGTAGCTTGCAGCCTCTGGCGCTTCTGACTTTGTTGCAGTTGATTGGTCATCAGACAGATTACCAACTGGCTTCTCCTGCTTTGAGCTATGAAATCCTCTTCCCATGAGTTGATCGCCCTCTGGCAGAAATTTAACGAAGATTACTGCACATGCTGCAGATATCCCAACAACAAAAAAACATAATTTGATATTGGGGTATAAAATATACGCTGCTGCTCCCGCAAGAATAGCAGAAATAGAACTTCCAACATGACTCCAAAGCACATTGTTTGCCATGACTTGATCAAACTCACTTGGGCCAAATGATGCTAGCGTAAGAGCAGCAAGACATGGACCTATAAATGAACTTGCAACTCCCTCTACAACCTTTGTAATGTACATCAACATATGATCTTGATTTCCCTCTCGAACAAAGAGCACTGCCATGGCAGAACAAGCAGTCATGGTTGCAGCAACCATGAGAATGTTCCGCCTATCCACAGTTGTTTTATCAATAACATCCCCTGCGAACGTCTGGCAGATCAACGCGGTGAATCCCATCAAACTCAGGGCGATTCCAATCGCACTTTCATTCCAGCCGATATTCACAAGATAAATTCCCTGAAAGATATTGAGTCCATCACCTGGAAAGTATCAGGGCAATCCATCATTGGGAAGATGGTGTAGCAACAGCATGAGATCAGCATACAATAGAATCCAAAAGGGTTTGAAACCAAAGCACAAACTCTCAGAAGACAGGAAGAAATTGGTTTCCAACGGCAGGCCGTCGGAAGGTAAAAGTGCAAGAATAACAACTAACCTAATTCTCCCAAAAAGAATGATACGGTTGCAAAGGCTACCGCCGGGGTAAAAAAAGAAGCTTTCATTTCGAGCGTTTGTGAAACGGACAAGTCCTTGTCCTCTCTTCTTGCAAGTCATACAGTACGTCAAACCTCCTTGCTTGCTTGCTTCTCCCTTGCTTCTTGTCATTGCGAGCCGCAAAACGAGGTCGAGCGTGCAATGACAGGAGGAGGGGGCGGCCGCCGACACAAATAGGCTATTGTTATTAACGGTTTATTAACTACTCTTTGGAATAGATGCAACCACGAAATTTAAAAAAAGGGACGGACGTGAAATGGAATTATGAGTATACATGCACTGGCTTGGTTTCGCTGTTTTTTCAGGCAGCAGTCATGGTATTATACGTGTAGTGCAGTTTTCAGTTCTGTTCACGATAGTTTTGACACGATTCGACTTATAAAGAGGGGGATTGAAACGGATGGAAAAACGGTTTCGAATGGTCTACAGGACGATTAGTAACCTTATTTTTAGTTGGGCTATTTGTGCCCTGATTGGCTGCGTGGGATGCATCAATTAAAAGTTCGTCAACCTGTCTGATAGTAGAACCAGCGAATCTTCAGAAGATAGGCATGAGACTCATAGTAGTTACGATCTGCAATTGTACCTCGGAAGAACACATCACTACTCGAATAATTACCATTACTCGTTCTCTTCTGATTTAGTGCGTGCGTTAATTCTATATGGAATGGCATGGATTCGATACAGAATGCCGAAACGCGACCGAGGTATCATAAAAACAAAGACGAAAGTGTAGAAGAAGTCAAGATTACGCCAATATCAGAATTATTATGGATTTTTCATTACAAACCTTGAATAAAATGCAAGTACAAAGTGGACGAAGTTTGATTTCTAGAGATGTTTCAGAGCTGTACTGTACATCACATACGTTATAAGAAAGGGGGATTATTGATAATACAAGTAGACTTTCTAACGGTACATGCAGCATTAAAACTAAGCCCCTCCCTTAACACCTTACAAATAAAACATTAGTTTGCCGACTAATGAAAAGTAGAACGCTAGAGACCTCAAGATTACACGAGCTACCAGCGAAAGTGCTTCGATATATAGGTTGGAGAAAGGCGATCGTCTCCTTCATAACCCTTGTCATTGTTGAAGCTTTCAAGCACCATCTTTGTACCCTTCTCAAAATGTCCTTCACCCAACTCACTCACAAATGGCGAGTGTATGCCATCGTTGACAATCCAAGCAGTCGCGCATTTAAATCTAGTCCCCCCTGTGACATCAGTCTCCAGCGCGTCTCCTATCATCACAGCTGTTCTGGAATCCTCACATCCTAGAAGAGCCAATTCGTAAACTTCAGGGTAGGGCTTTCCAATTCTCTTCACTAATGTCTCATCTCCCAAAACTTTCGCATAAGCATCGCCAATAGCACCAGGCATTGGAGGTAGACCTTCATCCGGTCTAACCTTATCAGGATTAGTCACGAGCATGGGTACTTTCCTTTCAGCAGCCATCGCCAGGGATTTTTTCAAAACGTTAAAGTATTCATCGTCATTTTCCTTCTTTGAAACGGGTGAACCATCCCCGCTGTTGATCGTGAATGTCCCACGAGCAATGATCAAATCTGCTTCTTCAATAGGAGCCAATGACCAGCCACTAGACTCGACATAATCTTCATCGCCATCTCCACTCCCAAACACAAATATCTTCTTTTTCTCTTGCTGGATGAGATTCGTGAGTACGTCCCAATTCGAGCACTGCAAAGTATCATCGCCACAAAGCATTCTATAAGAAATTTCCCCCGATGTTATCACTTGATCAAAGTCACTCTCATCAAATCCTAGTTTCTTCAACATCCGTTTTGCATTGTCAACTCGTTTACTAGAATTTGAAAGTATAATCATTTTTTTTCCTTGAGTCTTTAACTGATGAATTGTATCAATGACTCCCTCATATGGTTTGCTACCATTGTGCATGACGCCCCACATGTCCAACAGGAAGGTATCATAAGAGGCTGAAATGGATTGGATCCCCTTAATATGATTCATGGTGGAGGTGGTGGTGGTGCTCGATGAAACCTCGTTCTTGGAGCTGCTATGAACGGCCTTCATTGCAAACCTACGAGCATTGGCTCGAGGGCCTGCAAAGGATGCAACTGATTGAGGAGTTGCAAGTGCCATTAATAGAGTGGATTTGGTGGTGGATCTCATCTTTATTTCAAAACTGTGCCGTGTTGTGAAAGAGATGTCGAGGTGTCGACGTTAGGCTCGTTACTCGTTAGTTGACATCAAAATGAGGGATTTCCGGGCGTCGGGTTGGGATTCAAGTACGTCGTAACTACGGAGGTATCAAAATCCAAAGTACCTCAAGAAGAAGAAGGACAGCCGTTTACTCTGGCCCATTCCAACAAATCTAAAGTGATACTTCAAAACCCACTTCGATGGGCTGTACTTCAATACAATTCTAACCTTTAATGTTCACAGAAAGGAAATGAGACTACGATACGGTATACACTCTTCATATATCCTGCTACTGTGGTATTTGAATTCTGCAGAAACGCACGCATTTGCTTCATTAAGTCCGCATGTCGTTGTTGCTTCAAACTTTCTCGGAGAACAGCAAGATCCTTTGCCATCTTCGAAGCAGAAACATAATATTCGCCCGTCGAGACGGAAACCGGGGGGAGGCACTCACAATCTGAAACCAGGGGCATATCATGACTCGACAGAGGAAGAATTATATACCAAAACAATGGATCTATTGCAAAACTGTGGCGAAGTGGGGGAAATGACCGCAGGTCAAGCTCACGAGGGAGGAAAACTGCTTATCGCTTGGTCGAAGCGATATGTATTACAATCCGGAGAAATGTCTGAGCTCCTACTCAGAAAACTAGTTTCTGAAAAGGCTGCTGGTAATCAGAAAGCCAAACCTGGAGTGAATCTTTTCAATAGCTGCATGAATGCATGGATAAAATGTGACCCACAAAATGGATATCAAAAAGCGTTTGAATTGCTTGAATATTTAAATGAATATTCCAAAACAGTCACAACAAAACAGCCACAACTTGCGAAATGCTATGCTACTGTCATTGCAGGATGCTGCAGCGCTAAAACAAAAAGATCTGCTGATGTTGCATGCGAGCTCTTGGAAAAGATGGACATTGATCGACAAGTCAAACATTATAATGCTGTCCTTAATACATATGCCAGTATCTACGACCATAAATCAGTCTTGAGAATATTTCAACAAATGAAAGAGTTGAGAGATGCAGACGAGAACAGCGTTGCCCCTAATAGAACTACATTCAATATCGTAATCAAGGCACTATCTGGTTGCAAGAAAATGAAATGCGTAAGAAAAGCTGAAGATATTTTAACAGAAATGGAAAACGCATATTTTGACGGGAATAGGTGCATATCGCCAGACAAAATTAGTTATACGTCTATACTGGCAGCGTGGGCGCAGATATGCAACAAGCAAGCTGTAGAGAAAGCTGAAATGATTCTTGAGCGGATGCATATTATGTACAGCAAAGGCAACAGACACGCGAAGCCGGATGCTGTTACTTACAACACGGTTCTAAACATCATTGCAAACAGCCGTGCTTTCGATGCCGGAGCAAGAAGCTTGAAGATCTTGAGTAGTATGGAACAATTGCACGAGCTTGGTGCCAATGGTGTGAAACCAACTCTCGTCTCTTACAATGCGGTGCGTACAATGTGGTCTCGTTTATCTCGACGGCACGACTGCAATATGGATCACAACTGATATCTTTCATTATTTTGCTATTCCAAAAGGTTATGAAGGCGTTCTCAAACAATCCTTACAGCGACGGCGCGAGAAGATCATTGATGCTGTTAAAGAAACTGGAAAACGACGAGTTCTTGAAACCAGATATCATCAGCTATAACTCATGCCTGCATGCATTTGCAAAGGATCGAGATCCAATGTCAGCGCAGTTGTTATTAGATCGAATGGAAAATATGTATTCTAATGGCCACAATGTGAAACCAGATACCTACTCATACAACACTGTCATTTCAGCATGGGCATTCTGTGGGCGTTCATATGGAGCAGTAATCGCAGAAACAATCTTTGACAGGATGGAGACGTCACAGATTAGATTAGATACAACCACCTTCAATACGCTTCTATCTGCCTGGGGACTCCAAAACGATCCAGAAAGAGCAAATGACATCCTCAATCACATGTTTTCAGTGAAAAAATCTTGGCAGTATGATGTTAGACCAACGTCACAAAGCTTCGCAATAGTAATGAATGCGTGGGCGAAATCAAAATCCCCGCGCAAGGCCTTCAAAGCCAAACAGCTCTTAGGAGACATGAAAGAACGATCAAAAGGAAACAAGAAATTGCGACCAAATTCCTACATTTATGCAACAATTTTGAATGCCTGTGCCTTTTCGTTTGGCACGGAAGAAGTGAAACGGGAAGCTTTAGCCATTGCCATTGAGACATTTCGGGAATGCAAACATCGAAATGATGTCGTATACGGAACATTCATCAAAGTGTGTAACAACTTGATCGAGGACGACGATGCGAGGAGAATAGAAATGATTGAAACTGCGTTCAAAAATTGCACGGAAAAAGGACTCGTATCAGATTTTGTCCTGCACGAACTTTTCTCTGCACTAGCATTTTCCCCAGAATACGAGGCCCTATTAGGCAGTCAAGATCTTCTTACAACAAAAGATATATCAAAGCATTGGTGTCGCAACATCACAAAGAGATAACAGTTATTAAAGGCGATAGTAAACATAAACTCAAAAGCAAAGTTGTGGCTTCGTATCCTATCGATCATCATCAGCGCCGTTTTAGTAAAAATCGCACCCGCGCCCAAATCTCAATATATATTTTTTTTGGTTCGAAGAATTTGCAGCCTTTTTCGTCAGCCATCCTCCCACAGGACCCATCCTCCAAGTTAGTGAAGCAACATCATTTTCTCTAGATACTGTACTAGCTAGGTAGTGTTGCGCATAACACTCTAATTCTTCGAGCAGCACAGTAACAGCACAGTAATATTGTAAGGATACTAAAGCAAACGAAAGAGGTGCAGGGCTCTAAATCTAATTCAACGAACAAAAATGTCAGCATCTGGAAAAGGTGGGGAATCTGCCGCCACTAGCAATGGCGAAATAACCAACTCACCAAATTCATACATCGATCGCACAAGGGCAACTGTATCCATGGCAAACTCTCTTGAAGAACTGCACTCCGGATTAACTTGTCTAATCTGCAATCAAATGATGAGGAGCCCCACGACGCTATCTTGCTCGCACAGTTTCTGCCTCGCCTGTATTTCCAATCAAAAGGCATGGACCTGTGTGTTTCCTGGATGTTCTGTTCCAGTCACCGTGAGAGGGCAGAAATCTTATCGCGTGAACCCGCAATTATCAAGCGTCGTCACATCGCTGGACGTAATTCGAAAAACAATCAACTCCGCCAAGCCTAAATGGTGGCTTTCGTCGTCCTATAATGAAGCAATGAGTCAGCACTTTGGAAGCCCCAATCGAACCTTTGCTTATGATGACGGCAACAACAACGTCGAAAGTGATGACGGGGATAGCACAAGAGTTGTATCATTTGATTTCAAGCCACAAAAGGAAAAAGCTGCCGAGGATAGTGATGCGACTACTTTGAATGGGGATGACGATGACTGTTTCATCTCCCCAATATTGAAACGCCGTAAAAGGAGAGGGGAAACTCAAACGGAGGAAATTAAAAACGTACTTGCAGATGTTGACAAAAAGTCTTCTACGGCGAGCCCTCGACATGCAGATATTATATCCATTGCTGCACAAGAGAAGGACGCACCGACTGAACCTGACGATGCTTCATCTGTGGCAACACTGCCCTACGAAGTTAGTAAGGCGAGTACAAAGATTGCAAACGGTACAGAGTTGGATATCGAAAATGAAGAGAATGAATTTCATAATGATGAAGAGGGAATGTTTTCAGACAATCATACACCAACAGATCTTAACAAGAGCTGCTCTTTGCCCGACATTTCTTTCCGTGTCTCACCCATTGCGATGGGAAACTCGCAATCTCAACATGTTTCGCCCCTGGTGGATAGGATTGGAGGACTGAAGGATATCACAGAAGAAGTAGATGAGACTGATTTTGATGGCTCAACGGAGGAAATTGACATTGGTGACAGTGAATCTCAAAACCATAAAGCGGTTTGTAGTGTTGCGGAAAAGGCAGAATTGGCTCCAGTTGACACGGCTGAAGAGCCGGCTAACGCCAAGAAGCAGCAATCACCAAAGACAAATCAGAAACAATGCCAGCCCAGCTCAATCGACAGCAGTGTCGTCCCAGTTGTAGCAAAAGAAGTGGATCTCAAATCACCAGTGAAAGAGAGAAAGCAACCAATTCCTCAAGTGTTTCTCGTATCATCAGGAAGTTCATTGACTGCGTCTGATCAGCGGACAATACGAAAGTTATTAAAGACTGATCGGCTGCAAATGCTTCAACCTGCTAATCACGAAACTGAACTTGACTTCGCATTCAATTTTGAGTCGGAAGAAGATGCAGATTCGTTCATACAGAATATGTATACCAAAGACAGCTCCATGCACTTCCCAGTAGAGTATTCATATGCTTTATGTTCCAACGCAGAATATCAGACTTGTGAAGGATACATAATGCCACGCAGTTTTCGATACATACTTGCAGTTGCGTGTGGCTTGAACATAATTGATTTTAGTTATTTGAGAAATGCGACTGCATCTTCTGGAATTCACGATTCCAGAAAATATCTCTACGCACCAGGCAGTATGAAAGACGCTGATGCGCCTCCAGCCTCATCGTCGGGGAGGAGAAAAAGATCACGAGGAAAAGAGGAAATTGAGTCTGAAACAGTCTATCAAGTTGCAGGTGATGTTGACTCGATTGAGTTGATGGGGCCTCAGCGTTCACGGACTGCCTTGCTACAGAGACTGTGCAATCTCGATGACAACAACTGCTGGTACAGCAATGGATTACTGGACACCTCCACCGTGTTTCTCTTTGGCGATTTTGACGAACCTCCAGTGCCTACCAAAGATAACACAGTTGGACAAAAACGGAAAAGAAGTCGATCAAAAAATGATGGCGTAAATCTTCTGCTGGACGCTCCGGATGACAAATACACCAAGAGTAGAGTAAATATACTACTTCGCCTTTGTGGCGCAAAAGTGCACACTCTATCTGCGACAAGCAAAGAGTCCCACATCCAAAATCCAGATAGAGTTATCGTTCTCACGAGAAACAAGACAACATCGAACGTGGTCAAACGCATCAAAAAAATTCTTAAAGATTCTGAGTTTACAGATGACACAATATCAAAGACGTCAATAGTTAGTTGCAAATGGTTGGAAGATTCTATCGCCCAATTCAAAGTTAAGAATCCAAAAGGCTACTAAAAGAAGATAAGGATAATTTAAACCGATCATTTTAGTACAACCTCTTGTTATTTGTTATTTGTTAGTATCTAACCCCCAGCCTGTACTTACCATGCGAGTCGTGGCGTCATATGTTTGATCTCCAGCGATCATGACTCCGGATCCCCTTACGTTTTGTAATTCAAAATATTCCCATTCCAAGGGTTGCCGATCAGGAAATACTTCATTCACGTCTTGTAAGAAATCTGTTCCATGGAATCGCTGCGAGTCTGTAATCAATATGGCAGGTGGACAATCACGTCTTTGTACCTCGACTACTCTTTTACCTATTTGATGTGCGAGCTCTGCATTATACAAAACGTCTGCCGCAACCATTATATCACAGGCTGGCAATGATTCTTTTGAAAATAAATCAAACTGCATAGGCTCGACAACATCCCCAACGCCCGCTTGTTCAGCACCAAATCTGAGCAACTTGAGAGTTAATTTACTGATGTCAATCGCAATGACTTTTGACGCACCAAGCAAGGCAGCACATTGCGCTTCTACTCCTGTTCCAGCTCCAAGAACGAGTACTGTTGAGTTTGCAATTTGATCCCGGTGCTGCACAAGCTCTTTTGAAGCCAAGATGCTTCCGGGCCACATGATCACTCCAAATGGATCGCCTATCTTCTCTTTCTTTACAGCAGCGGACGGGTCCAGATCTGCAGACCACCACATTTCCATCAATTTCGAGGGTTGTTCAAGCTCCCAAATTGTGATTGTGTCCACTTCTTTTGTATCAATAGGTACAATACGAGATCTCACTGGTATCTTGCCGTCCAATTTTTTCTTTTGTGGTTTAATCTTCTCATCTTGTACACGCAAAGGGATCACAGTCTTGGCAGCATTAACATTCGCACTGAATCCATAGCATCTACAAATCAGCACGTGCAGTGCAATGGTGATTAAATGCAGTCTCGTATTCATGTATTCTTATTTCAGAGGCTCCCCAGCTCGTCGAAGTTTTGATGTGTGAACTGATCGTCTATTGCCTTGACTACTAGTTGACGGACAACATCATGACACATCATCATACCGTACATGAACATGCCGAAGAAAGAAAAATGAAGGCGATATTGAGCGCGCGAAACGACAGCCATTCGTTTTCTTTCTTCTTCACAACCAAACTTCTATGCGTGTTCAATGTGTATGACATTTAAATCAATAAACTAAATTCAAATGGCAGTGGCAGCTCCATCCCATTTCGATTGGAAGCAAATCTTGGAGCTAGGATATGCAGATGGTCCGGATTCGAACGATGACATGGCACCACCAGTGTGTTTTGGTTGCGGGAAAGACCAAAAAAAACTTAGTAAATGCGCCAAGTGCGAAGTGGCTTGCTACTGCTCGAGAGAATGCCAGCTAGCACATTGGAAGAGTGGCCCAGGCGGAGGGCACAAATTTTCCTGTGATGCTTATAAAAGGGTTTGTTCTGATATGATGATTGCCCTCCCCGACGATAAAGAAATTGCAAGAAGAGACGTTTTCCAAAGAATCAGGTTTTATGCCTGCCCATTTGCAGTGTTTAGATCCGAATCAGTAGTAAAGGAAAGGGGGGTTCTATTTATTCAAAGTGATTCTACATTAGCAGAAATGTCGCTACCTGTTCCAGTGCTTGCGAATGGAAGACCCTGCACAAAGAAAAGAGGAATACTGATGCATTTTCTCACTATGGAGGAATACAAGGAAGAACTTTGTAAGGACGATTTCGAGATGGTAGCGGTGGGAAAAGAACTAGCAAAAGCTGTAGAAGAATATAAGCAATCAGAAGAACTTGTAGTAATGATGAAATTTAGGTGCGGTCACATTGCCTGTGGAACAACAAAGCTCGTCCCTGATTATAATCTGTGCAAAACACTTGGGAAGGAATACTTCGAACAGGCTGGTTCTGCGGTGCAGCTAAATATTGATGACGTGTAAACCAAGCAGCAATCACAACGATAGTTCTCGCAATCATGTCCCAATCGTTGCTTACGCGAGGCTAGAATAACAAAAACTATTGTATCATACCATACGTATACATAATCCAATCTCTAGCAATATGTTAACCCCACCCCGCCTCTATCTCGCCGAAGTGAAATAATTTTAATTTCTTTCTTCTTCCATGGGAACGGCATCTGCAACTGCATCGTCATCGACTTCAACTTCTAAAAGAAGGCGATCAATAGAATCCTCGGCTTTTGGGCCACCTTTATTCAGTTGACTTGCTTCCGGAGCTTTCTTACTCCGCTTGTCAGCAAGCCCACGCCATATGATCGTAAAAATAACAGACTGAACTCCATTCGCCAGTATTCTTGTACGAAGTCCACGCCCAAAGAGACCCTGATAGTGATTTCACAGTTGTTAGATGCTTGTGATTCCCAATATTGCAACAAAAACAATAAGTTAACGTACCTTCCATCCGTCTGCAGCAAGAATCATGGCAACAACTTCTCCATAGCTGACAGTGTGTTTTGATGCAATACTTTGTTTGGTTGTCTTCACTACTCTGATAGCATTCGCAACTGTATCACTTACAACACTAGACGCGAATCCTACACTTGCATTGCGGAGAAGGTTACTGCTTATCATGCTTTGAAGTAGCTTACTTCTTGATAGTACTCTATAAGTGTAAAACCAAGGATAATGCGCAGCGATAGCTGAAGCTGCGTTGGCAAATGCACCTGCCAAACAATCAGAAGAACGATGAGAGACAATACATCAACAATGGTGACAGCGGTTACAGATTAATCTCATTTGAACAGAGATCATGATATGGCTTACCTTGATACAGGACGTATATCTGTCCGGCCTTAACTTTCCTCATGAGGTTACGGAAACCTACTACTGAGTCGACCTGCAAAACAGTTTTGCACGTATCGATCGGCATCAAAACCATTCTCCACAATCCGACAACAATACTTGCAATGATAGTGCTGCGACCAGGACCCCAATCCTGAGTTGATTTTAAATTGGCTAATAATGTCTCCACGCCATCATTAGCTGCAGTTGACACAAATCGAGCCAACGGTGCCTGAATAAGGGCAAAACTCATACCTCTGTAAAATCGTGGGATTCCACCTTCATTGTATAGAATCCTCAAAGCCTGAGGGAAGGAGGCTCCATAACGACACTGGTAATTCATTACTGTTCGAAGCCACATGAGAGTCAGGACCTGCACAATTCCTGCCACAAAACCAGGTATGCCTCCACCAATGCCACTCTTCCCCGCCTTTTTGAGGATCTCGCTGAAGGATGGCTGAGGCGGTTGCTGCGGCATAGGAGTCGCGCTTCTTCTAAATCTTCCACTAACAGATTTTCTCATCGATTGCACGGTTGGCTGTTGTGCATTAACCCCCCTGATGCCGTTTGTTTTCTTTTTCTCTTCATCCAAGCTTACAGCAGCTGCTGCTGCAGATGTCGCAGATACCAGCAAACTTGCGGTGCCTGTTCTATAGCAATAAGAAATATCTCCATTTAAATTGTAGCACTGATCGCCGCTGTTTTTTAACAGCGATATCGTAACAAGGAAGACTAGGAGTTGCTTTGAGAAAAATGTCTGTCTTGTACGACGATGGCATGTGTTAATGAGAGATGCCTGATTCCCTCTACTTGACCGGGGGTTTTCCTGTGTATCTCGTGAAGACATATTTGACTGAGTGCGTCGAATCTCTTCTATTGCATCCATACTTGTATGTGTGGAGTGTAGTTACAGGGTCACGCTTGTCACACACACACCTAGTTCGTTCTGATGGGGGTTCGGAGGTGATGGGTGGGTGATGGTGCGCCTCTTTCTCGAAGCAGTGTGATCGAAAATATTGGAGGAAGGGAGCAAGGCCTTTATCTCAAGCTGCAAGATCATCTTCAAGTAAGGAGCAAAATTTTAGAAAATATGAAGAGGAAAAAAACAAAAAATTGTCAAGTTGGTGTATTGTTTGGGATTCAATTTTGAATCCCAGTAAAATGATGGAGTCTTGGAGTAGTCTTGGTTGATACTAGTGCAAACAGAGAAAATGAAACAGTAGATGTTTAGTTATTTAAAAGCATCACGTGTGTATGAGAGTTGCAATCTAAAGTCTGCTTTGGGATGCCTTTAAAGCCTTCTTAACTTCCATTCTTGCAACAGTTCTTTTGTGTACTGCATCTGGTCCATCTGCTATTCTCAAGGTCCTCATTCCTGCAAGTGCTCGGGCAAGAGGAAAATCTTGGCAAACACCTGCACCGCCATGAACCTGGACTGCTCTGTCAATCACTCGAAATGCGAATTCTGGGACAGCATATTTGATAAGTGCAATTTGATCCCTTGCTTTGGTTGGACCAACATTGTCGATTGCCGCAGCGCATGATAGTGTAAGCAGTCTAGCACATTCGAGGTCGGCTCTAGAATCGGCAATCATTTCCTGACAGCCTCTGATCAGATTATGGGCAAAGTTAGAGTTGAAAAGCGTATTGTCCAAATAAAAAAATTAAGAAGGTCTTACCCGTGTTCGCATAGGCGCTTTCCAAATGTTTCTCTGCTCATGGAGCGCTCGATCATTAATTCATAACATCTCGCTGCTAGTCCTACTGCTCTCATGCAATGATGTATTCTCCCAGGACCTAGCCTTGATTGCGCAATTTCAAAACCCCTTCCCTCGCCAAGAACAAGGCATGATTCGTCTAGCTCAATATTATCAAGTTTGACTTCAGCGTGGCCATGAGGTGCATCGTCATATCCAAAGACTGTCAGTGCCCTTACCATTTCTACCTTTTCCATTGGCACTAACACAACTGATCAAGCGCAAGATGAGCATCAATTTAACTGAAATTGTCAATTAGTATTTGTAACAAAATTTTCTTACCTGTATGGGCACCATGAGCACCTTTGTCGCCATCACTTTTCTCGTCAGACACATGAGAATAATCCATTTTTGCTAATACAAGTGCGACTTTACATCTAGGATCCATTGCACCCGTACTCCACCATTTTCTTCCATTCAATATGTATTTGGTTACCTTCTGCCCATTGACATGTACTATCTTTTTTGTGAGTAGAGTTTCAATGTTGGTAGCATCACTCGAAGCAACATCTGGTTCTGTCATGAGAAAAGCTGATCTAATTTTTCCCTCCAACAATGGCCGCAGATAAAGCTTTTGTTGGGATAAAGTGCCGTGTTTCAAAAATACTTCCATATTTCCAGTATCAGGAGCACTGCAATTGCACGCCTCTGGGCAAAGAAAAGATCTACCCATTATTTCGCATAAAATTCCATACTCTCGGTTTGAAAGATATTGTGAAGGAGATAAATCCTTTGGCAAAAATTCTGGAAGGCGGTGAGGAAGAAATACATTCCATAGTCCCTGGCGTTTTGCTTCAGCTTGAAGACGATAAATAACGGGAGGAACTGCTTTCATTTTCCAACGATCTTGCCCGATGAGATGTTCAAGATGTTTCTCATATTCATCTTCAGCAGGATGGCAATGGTTCTTTACAAAAGCTTCAAGCTTCACTTTCAGAGCCGCTACTTTTGGACTCAATTCTTCCAGAGGTGATGATGCTGACATGGCGATTGGAGCGATGGTAAAATGGATATATAGTCGTAAGAGTGGACAATTGACTGTTGT
>Ga0115005_10002425_pt1 | contig 14841 bp, 15 predicted proteins | sample ArcOceMetagenome_FD_87163 | JGI IMG/M metagenome (GOLD analysis project Ga0115005, IMG submission 87163) | Marine eukaryotic phytoplankton communities from Arctic Ocean - Arctic Ocean - Greenland ARC118M Metagenome | ecosystem: Environmental > Aquatic > Marine > Oceanic | place: Arctic Ocean... | reverse complement strand
GTTTGGGATGGATCTAGCATTCATTTCACCGACAGGATCAGAAGTTAATGTTGAGACTACCGGTGGTCTAGGGACTAATACTCAAGAGTATCAGGACGTTTTAGATGCGGGAGAGCAGTTTGGCTCTACAGCTTACGCAAATATTACTTTTGCACGACTAGGTTATTTATTCTAAATTTACCTTTGAGAAATAACACCATCAACTAGATAAATTTCTCGGTCAGCCATGGCCGAAAAATCTTCTTCATGAGTTACTAAACAGATCGTTGTATGTTGCTCTTTATTTATTTTTAGTCAAATATCCATAACTATTTTAGCATTATCACTGTCGAGATTACCTGTGGGTTCTTCTGCAAAAATATATTTAGGGTTCATGATTAACTCTCTCGCAATAGCTTTGTACTCTTTTTCTTTTCCAAGATTCCTTGGAGGGAGTAAGATATTTTCAAGTGCCGTTAAATCATTTAGTAAGTAATGAAATTAAAAAATAAATTCAATTTAGGGTTAAGTCTTTCTAAAGGGATTATTGAAAATAATGGAGGCCCTCTTAATGTTCTAACGACCGAATAGGTTACTAACTTCAATATATCTTTGCCTCAATCGACTAGAGTTTAACCTTCCGAAATACACAAGCTAACCAGGGACAATTCTCAATTGGCTGGCCTTCAGGACGATAGTAATGATCTATTAACTTAAATCCAGCTTTTTCTACAATATCTTTGTATTCTTCTATTTCCATAAAGTTTGCATAGCGCGTGCCTTCAAGGTTTTCACCGCTTCCTCTAGGATTAGATGAGAATAAAACACCATCTTTTTTGATTGATTTCTGAAAACGATTTATTAATTCGGATAGATTTTCTTTTGGTACATGAAAAAGAGCAGCATTTGCAAAAATCCCATCATAAAAACCAGAAGCTAGATCAATGTCTATAAAGTTTTGTTGGAATACTTCACAGCCTGAGTGATCCCGTGCCATATTACAAAATTCTTCAGAGCCTTCAAGCCCAAAGGCTTTGTGGCCTAGATCTTTAAAAGTTTTTAAATCTCTTCCTGGTCCACAGCCGAAATCTAAAATTGTATACGGGGAATTACCATTAATATGGCTTAGAAGTGCATTAATATTTTGAGAAACATCATGATCTTTAGTACCTTCCCAAAAGCTTAAAGCGTCGTTAGAGTAATGGGCAATAGTTTTTAATGTCATATCTTTTGAGTGATTCATAAAAATAAATTTATGACATTAAACTTTAAAAATCAAATCTACTATTCATAATTATTTGAAAAATTTATTTAACTCTTCTTTAATCATAAAACTTGGTGATGCATAGTTTAGTTCTTTCCATAAGAATATGAGAGGTAGTCTCTCAAAGCCGCGCTTGGATATACTTTTACTTTTTGGGTACTTTCCACTCCAAAGGAGCCCGATAACTTCATGGGTATTTCTATCAAGAATCGGAGAGCCACTATCCCCATGGCTTACATCACATCCATGGAGAAAAGAGTATACCTTGTAGTCTATGGGATTCAATGTATCTGGGTCTTTAGTTAAACGGATGTCATTTGATAATACTTGGCAATCAAACGAGTCGTCTTCAATCATAAGAGATCCATATTCATTTTTATGTATTCCAAAACCCACAGATATTAGTTCTTGATTGAAGTAAGGTTTTTGCTCCGAGAACACAAGTGGCTTTGGTGCCCTTGAAAAAGTTTCAAGATTATCAAAAGAAATTTCAAGTAGTGCCAAGTCAAGACTCTTAATAATTAGTGGGACTTCTTTGATTATTCCCTTTAGCGCTTGGCCTCTTTTATTTTTATAGTAGTGAAAGCTTATCCATTGATTCTTACAGCTATTAAGAATTCCTTCTTGAGCCTTTGTGATGTTAGGACAAACATGATTATTTGTAATGGCCCAATGTTTGTTATTAACTTCTCCAATGTAAAAAAGAGTTGCACTAGCACCGACTTCGCCAACTGATTCTTTAAGGTTTTGAGAACTTTGCTGAGCCTTGTGTATATGTTTCTTACTCCAGAATTCACCTACTTGGTATGACTGGCTAAAAGCTATATTTGAATATAAAAACAGTAATAAAGAAGTTATTTTCATAACATTCTTCTCTCATTAAACTTTTAAAAAGTCTAAAGGCTATAAATTTTATGCAAAAAAAGAAAATGGCGGGAGTGGCGCCAGTTGAACCTCTTTCCAGTAACTTAGTTATCCTTACTTTAGCAATTATATCCTACAAGAGTGCTCGAATACTGTTGGTTTCATTATGCAACTTTATGTGATATAATGAAACTTGGAGGCTATATGAGTAGAGCTGTAAAAATTTCTGAAGAATTGGTTAATGATGCCGAAGTATATTCAAAATCTTTCAATAGATCTATTTCTTCACAAATTGAGTTTTGGACTAAAATTGGAAAGATATCAGAAGAAAACCCGGACATGTCGTTCAATGAAATAAAAGACATTCTAATTGCGAGAGAAGAGGTGAAAGCAGGCCTTGTATCTGAGTATCAATTTGGTTAAAAATGAGTAAGAAGAAAATCAAGATATTTCAAACTAATCTCTTCAGCAAGAAGATCAAGAAACTATCTAAAAAACAAAAAGCTGATCTAGATAAGGCAGTTAAAGAAATAGTTGGAAATCCTCAAATTGGTAAAGAAAAGAAGGGTGACTTATTTGGTGTTTATGTACATAAGTTTAAATCTTCAACACAACTCTTACTTCTTGCTTACGAGTGGGATGAGGAATCAAGAACATTATTAATAATAGGTGTTCATGAAAACTTTTATCGAGATCTTAAGAAAAGTCAAAAATAAAGCGATCATTCACTTCACTTGAACCCTTTAAATGTCATCCTATAAAATTAGTCACAAAGCCGATTAGAACAATCAGCCAGTTTATCGGCTAAGGATAAAGTTATAATTATTCCTGATATGAGTATTATAAATACATCCACATAATTCCATTTGTATTAACATATGGAACTTATATATTAAGAATAGTCATTTCTAGTCATGCAGCTTTCGCTATTAGTTTTTTTACCTTTAGCTTTAATTGGTTCTTATCCACAGGCTTTGATAAAAATTCAAACGCTGATTCGATTTCTAAAAATTTCAAATCATCTTTAGAGCGGTTGTTTGCTGAAACAAATAAAATTGGTATGCCTATCTCGTGAATGCTATTCATGATTTTCGCGACCTTTTGGCCATTTAGTTCGGGCATATTAATATCAAGAATAACCAGATCAGGGGGGGAATTATAGAACTGGTCTATGGCATCTCTTCCCGAGCTAAAGACTTGAATAGTAACATTTTTAAAATCCCTGTTGATCGCAGATGCGAGATATTTCGAAAAAACTTGATCGTCATCAACAATATACAACGAAATTATTTTGTTTTTGAGAAAATCCATTTTTGCTAAAGCATTCCTTACATCTTCTCTTAATTTTGTATCAACTCGGTGACTAAACAAAAAATTCTTATTCATAAATAGCTCCTTGTTTGGGGGGGGAATTGTTTACGTTTTTAGAACAGTATAATAAGACTGTTGCACCGGAGTTAATTCCATCACTGATTATCTCAATTTTACCATCACATGATGCCATAAAATTAGAGCAATTATGAAGACCAAACCCGGAACTACGGTTTTTTGTTGAAAAACCATATTTAAAAAGCTTTTGAACTAATCCAGTTTCTATTCCGATACCATTATCTTGAAAGGATAGAATAATATATTCATCATTTTTGTTTGTCGTTATTGTTAGTTCTTTATCATTAAAGTAAGGGTCTTTTTCAAATCTTTCATCAATCGATTCAATTGCATTTAAAATAATATTAGAAACAACCTGTGCAAAACCAACTTTTTCAATATTAATACTCACGCTTGGATTTATTTCGAATTTTATCTTGATTTTACGATTTTCAAAACGGTCTTGGTGCATCGTGTGACAGTCAGAAATAATTTCAAATAAATTAACTTCTTGAATATGTTTTTCTTTAAAGTTTGCAAACTTTTGTTGTGCTGTGATTATTCCAGCAATGTGAAAACATTTATCATCCACAAATTTAGCATAGCTTTTTATGACATTTTCAATTTCGTTAAAGTTCTTAGTAATCTCTTTAAGTAATGGAATAAACTGCTGTCCCTTCTTATCATCCCTAATAAACTCAATTACATCATCTTGTGTTTTAAGCGAATTAAAAACATCGGAAAACTTTGTCAAGATACTATTTGAAACACTGAATTGGTCAAGGGCGTCAGTTTTTGACGACGTATTGATGATAGCAGTTAAGACATTTCCAATGTTGTGTAATACTGAGGTCGCATTTTCAGCAACACCATCGCGATAAGCTGACTCAATTATCTTCTCTTGAAGTTCTCGGATTTTATTTTCACGTTTCTTTTGAGAAGTTATATCTTTTATGCTGAAAATTAGTTCATCTTTTTTGTGTTCAATTTGGGTCGTATGAACGGTAAAAATTTGATTATTAAATGAAAATTCAAAATCTTTATTTGTATCATCTTTTTCTATTTGAGATGAATCCTTTACAATGTCTTTATTGGAAACAAAGATATCCCAGATCATTTTTTTTTCATTTACTTCTATATCAGGGAAATAATTTTGGGATTTTTTATTCATCCCTATTATTTCACCATTGATAGTAGTGATAATCACCCCAACTCCAAGGGCGTTGAAAATTAGTTGATTATATTCATAGGCAATATGAAGCTTCCGGCTCTTTGATTCAATCTCTTCTTCAAGAATCCTTTTTGCCTTCTTTTCTTGTGCCAATTTTTTTTCGAGCTTTTTTATTTCTTGTTCCATATCTCATCCCTTACTCATATAATTAAATGTTGAAAATACAGTTACCATGCCATTTATGAGTACATTCAGTTTGTGTATATTTGACTTTCTTTTGGAAAGATAATGCAAGCCCTTCTAATAATCCTTCCACAAAAAAACATAGTTTTCGATCAAATTGATATTCCATTATAATATCTTTACCTTCTCGTTTGACATCAAATGATGTTGTATTTGCATCTTCTAAGAGTTTTCTAACTTCCACATGAATGATTCCATCTAGTGCGAAAAGTATTTCCTCAGGGCAACTATAACTCGCCATAACATCTGGGAGCTTTCCCTTTAATCTTGAATAGGAGAACCCACCAAAAATTCTAATAGCATCGTCTAACTTTAGTTCTTTTAACTTAACAGCCGTTTGAACAAGATTAAGGAATGATGAGTCCTGGGTATGTCTTCGCCCTACAAATACATCTTCTTCTTCTTCTTCTTCTTCTTCTTCTTCTTCTTCTTCTTCAGATATATTAAATACAATCCCTTTGATTATTGATCCTCCATTTTAAATTTTAATATAAAGCAACTTCCTTTTCCATCCACACTCTTAACAATAATTTTTGCATCATGAGCATCCATAATGGATTTAACAATACTTAAACCAAGGCCTAGACCTGGAATTTGATGATGCTCATTTTCAACTCTTGCAAACTTTTCAAATATAAAATTCATTTTATCTTCCGGAATTCCTAGTCCTGTATCTGATATATTAATGAAAAAGAAACCCTTATTCGTTGACAATTCTATGTTAACTTCTCCAGAATATGTGAACTTTGCAGCATTACTAATCAAATTATTTATACATTGGTTGATTCTCATTTTATCAATATTACAAGTAGATTCAGCAATGGCTTTGTCATATTTAAGATCAAAATTAACTCCATCTTTTTCCTTGAACATTGGAGCAATTGAGCTATAGCAATTCTTTGTGAATTCTACCATCTTAGTTATTTTCTTCTCAAGGACTATGCCTGAACGTTTAAACTCAACTGAGGTTAATAGTTCTTCGATTAACCCCTTCATTAGCTTGGAACTATAGCCAATTAGGTTTAGATATTCTTTTGCTTCTTTGTTCTTTATCTCAGGCATCTCACTCAACAATTGATGGAACCCTATAATAGACGACAAAGGAGTCTTAAGTTCATGGGATACATTTGAGATAAAATCATCTTTTATACATTCATTTTTATGTTTAACAACTAAGTTTAAAGCAAATTGTTTGATCTCTTCAGAATCAAATGGTTTTTTTAAATATAGTAATTTATCAGGAGATCCTAATTCTTTGACAATGTTTTTAAAATCGATATCAGAATAGGCAGTCACAATAACAATTTCGATTTTAGGATCAAGCTTCCGTATTCTTTTTGCGGTTTCAAGACCATTTATACCGGGAGGCATTCTCATGTCTATAAAAGCAACTTTAAAAGGAGCATTTAATTCCAACTGTTTTTTTACCAATTCTACTCCATCTAGTCCTTGAGATGCAGTAAATGTAACATACTCTCTTTCATCAATCTCTAGGTCGTCACTTGCTGGAGCTTCTCCAAAAAAATTAGCTGCTAAATCCTTTAATTCTGAGGATTTTGATGATTTTTCAAAAATTCTTTTATAACTTTTTAGAATTTCATCCTCATCATCAATAAATAATAAATTATTCATCTAGGTCCTCCCCACGAGTCGTTATTGATCTTATTCTTTTATAGGTTTCTTCTGTTAGTCCGATAAATGAACCGCGAGATACAAAACCCTTACCATTCCTCTCACTCTCACTCTTATAAACTCTTAAAAGTAGAGGTCGATTTTTTCCAAGTACAAGATTAAGTTTCTCGCTATCAAGCTGAACTTTTGCTCCACAAGGTATTTCTAGTGGAGTTAAAAACTTTATTTCATTTTCAGAAATGGCCACTATTTTTACATCAATGCTCGACTCAAGCCTTAGAACCTTCCCACTTAGCTTTGCTACAATTGAGGCAAATTTATAATTGCCAATATTATCGAGCAATATTTTTACTTTTTCTAGTAATAGATCTCGATCCATTGGCTTAATGATATAATCATCAGCACCTTTCACAAGGCAACTTTTGACATCTTTATCCTGTTCTTTAGCACTTAACATACAGACCTTGAAGCCCTGATCAGCTTTTAATTCTTGGATCTTTTCTAAAAACTCAACACCATTCATCTTAGGCATCATAATGTCTAACAGTATGAGTCCTATATCATCATACATTGAAAGAATCTTGATGGCCTCGACCCCATTTCGAGCTTCAACAACTTCATATTTTGCAGTCTCTAAGATTTTATTTGTTAAGATTCTGAGTCCGTCATTATCTTCAACAATTAGAATTCTTTTATTTGTTGCTTCCATTATTTTCCTCCCTTGATAAAGAGATTGACCAAACTATTAAGAGGTAATTTAAAATTACCCTTTGAGTATGTTTCACCTAATATTTTCAAGGCATCGTTTCGTGCTTCAATAGTAAAATTTTCCGTATGAAGAATGCTATAAAACCTCTCTGCAATTATGAAGACACAACTTAATGGAGTAATATTAAAGCTATTAAGTTTCCTTGGAAATCCATTCCCTGATGGAGCTTCATGGTGCTCCATTATTATGGTGTCGATATTAGATGGAAGCTCTGGAAAGTCTTTTAAAATTAAGCACCCCATTTGAGGATGTTCTAAATATTCTTTTTTTTCTAAACTAGTAAGTTGTTCAAAACCTTTTTCCTTAATATCGTCTAGATAGATCAAATATTCACTTTCAAGCCCTATATCATGAAGTAAAGATGCCATTACTAACTTTCTTAATGTGTATTCTGTCTTCCATTCGAGACCTTGAGCAATAGCACTAGATAAAACTGCAATAGCTAGGCTATGTTCAGAAAAAAAAGTTGTGTTTTTACTTTTATTTTGAAGGTATTCCCAAAGACGACTTATTCCCTTAAAAGAACTCATGACAGACGAAATAGTTTCATTTGAAAGTTTTATAGTTGATTCTGTAAGGCCGATTGACTTTAATGAGACATTAATATTATCAAGAGATGCTAACTGTACTTCCTTCTGAATATTCTCACTTAGAGTTTTTTTATTATATAAGTCTAAAAGAGTTTTAGTGATTTCTTCCATGAAGGGAGGAAGGTCTTCACTTTTTATGTATAAATATTTAATGCTCTTCTTTTGGTATTTTTTCAATATATCTTTTGTAAATAATTCGCCTTCGTTAATAATCTTAACGAATTTTTCTTGAGACAATTTAAGATAAATATTTACTGTTGCAACATTAAATTGAAAAAAGTTATAAAGTTGAATCTTACAATAGTCTGTATTCTCGTTTAGACTTTCTTTAATTCCTACTTCGATAAAAATTTCTTTTATTTCTTCTTTTTTAAAAAAATTATTTACTTCATAAATCGATTTTAAGTTGTTTTTAATATCATTTAAATAATTAGATATATTTTTTTGAATTATTAGTACCGTATCAGGTGCATCTTCTAAGTATTGTTTAATGTAAATAAATTCTGTTTCCAAATCCTTAATAATAAGAATTCTCTTTTTTGGAGGTAGACTCTCTAGCTGCCTGATGGCATCAACTTCCGAAGAACAGCTCATGATATTGATATCAAAAATTCCCTCCCAATCAATTGTTAGAAAGTCGCGCTCTTTTTGGTTATTATCTAAAAGTATAATTGCTATAATTTTTCACCACCTACGTTCCGTATTTCTATTAAACCAAATTTGTATCAGGGAAATACTTGTAAAGTTCATTTTTTACTGTTATTTCACCTGTGACTTATTGTTTTCAGGTCTTTCAAGGATTTTTTTACTTGAAAATGCTACCTTCAACTATTTTTAATATCAATTGGTTCATTATATCTCTTAGGGTGAGTACCCGTTACTATCAAAATGTTATCAAATTGTTGAGAAATAAGCGAAACAATATCTAGAGAAGCCTTTCTCACCACAAATTAACTTAAATGGTATTGAAATATTTATCATTTACTAATCCCTATGAAATATTGTTATATTTTTCACTTTGCCTGGCGATTTCCATCATTGGGGCCACTGCCTCCTTCCACTTCTTGTAATGAAATGTTTTCTTATGTAAATCAATTGCATTTTTATCTTTATAGACTTCGATGAGTGTATAGTCTTGTTTCATCTCATTTTGTTTCAATAACTCAAAGTTCACGATCCCAACTTCTTTTTGGCTTTTTTTTACATTCTCCATTGTTTCTTTAATGAACGCATCTATATATTCTGTTTTTACTTTAATTTTTACCCACACTGTTATCATGCTATTTTCCATCCTAAACTATTTGTTTTAGAGTTTTACAGGCATCAGTATTTTGACAATGCAGCCTATGCCCAGACCTAGCCCCATTATTTGGATTGTTCCGTTACTTGCTTGTATGAAATTCCCGGCAGAATGTAGTCCAAAGCCTGTGCCATTTTTTTTAGTAGTTTTACCAAAATTAAAAAATTTTTTATTTTCTCCTTTTTTTAAACCAATTCCATTATCACAAATGCTTATTTCAATCTTTTCGCTGTCGTATATTGCAGATATGCTGATGTTTTTTTTATAGACATGTTTTTTAGACTTTTCGTCATGTGCTTCTAAGGAATTTTGAATAATGTTCAACATTGCATAAAAAAAGCCATCTCTTTCAACAAATAGAGAAATATCTTCATCAATATCTTTTAGGAACAAGATTTCGTTGTTATCAAGTGCAGGACCGATAGTACTTTCAATGTCATTTAAAACGTCAAAAAGTGAAATGTTGTTTACTTCTTTCTTTTTTAATCCTAAGTACTTTTTTTGCGAGGTTGTGATTTTTTCTACCTCATTTATTTTGTTTAATTGCCCTGCCAGAAATGTTTGCTGATCTTTATTATATGTAAGAATTTGCTTTTGGACCGCAGTTAATAAATGAGAAAGGTCTTTGTTTCGAGTTTTATCTTCATTGTCAGTTTTAGTTAAAATGTGTTCGAGTACTTTTTCCAATAATTTAGGAATTTCAATAAGTGTTTCATCTTTATAGTTTAGCTCTATTCCAATTCTCATTGGAGTTAATAAATTCCCAATATTATGAAGATTGCTAATTGCATTCTCTGCAAAGCCCTCTTTGTAGGCGGAGGTTATAAGTTGATTTTGTAAAGATCTTAAATCTTTTTCTGTTTTCTTCCTTCTTCGAATTTCGGTATTCAATCCTCTTTGATGTTCAATCATAATTATTCCCTGCTTTGCAAAAGGAATAAACTTGGTTGCCAATCTGATATCTTTTTTGGAGAAGTGTCCGCGTTCTGAATGCGTTAACATTAAAATTGTCATTTGTTCTTTTCCTTTAAGAGGAATACTTAGAGTTGAAATGACACTTGATGGTATCTTATCCTTTACTTTATCCCATGTTTTTATTTTTGAAATATCATAAATACATACTGGATATCCTTTTTCAACTTGCTCAAGGGTTTTCCCAAGTTCCCATTTCGCACCTTTAAATATATCGTCTGTTGCATACATACATACATATTTATTTTCTTTCTTGAATAGTATCAGACCATGCTCAAATTCTATATTCTTTTTAAGTCCCAGCATAAGATTCTTGAATATTTCTGATTCGTCATCTGAACTCATAAGGGCATTCATTGCTTCTAGAAGTACATTTGCCTCTTCTTTTAGTTCATTAACTCGGCCTTTTGAACGTTCAAGTTCAATGAAGACTTCTCGTAACCTTTCATTTTCAAAACTCATAATTCCTACTTTTTGTTAGTAAACATTAGAACTGAAATCATTAAATTCCCATGGCAATTTTCTCCCCCCGGTAATTGTCCTTGCTCACCGAAAGTAAATGCAGAGATATAAGGGACTTTATTTTCAAGTAACTTTTGAATTTTGTCGTTGGAATTTTTGACTTCTTCTCCAATCGTTAGCATACAACCAGCACAAAATGTAGATAGAACACCACATATATCCTCTGTGTTCAATTGTTCAATATCCATTGCCGCGCTGAAGACGTTTTGTGCTCGATCAACAATCCCTTGCAAGCTGCCACTCATACAGACGATTTCATCGCCTTCCGATATATTGGTAAATAATGTTAAAAATCCGTCGTTTGTAACAGTCTCAGGGTGTGACAATTTATAATAGGGAATGTCTTGAATTGATCCAACTTGCCGACCTATAGGAAAAAAACCACTAGCTCCTAAAATGTTTCCACCACCACTTATGTAATCGCTAATTGAGCCTTTCGACCATTCGTTGTATACCTCTGCGGCCGGGCGACCATCAATTTCTTTGATTGTTCTATCATTTGATTTTGTAACGATTCCAACATTGGAAGTTGAATCATAACCACTATGAAAGGCCGTCGTAATTATTGATTCAGTATAAAAAACTGCAAGAGTTACAAGATTTTGGCCAATATCTTTTTGTGTGCATTGATACCAATTACCCTCAATTGTGTTATCTGCGGCACTGCCTCCAATAATAGGGACATTCTTTCCAACAACTGATTGAATTCCATCCAATATGAGTTCTTCACTTCCAGGAGCAGACATTAACCAAATTGCATCCGGGCTTTCACCATCTCTTTCAGCTTCTTCTATTGCTTTGGTTATAGCATTTATTCCCGCTTCGTATGGGCCTTCTTCTAAACTTGCGATACCTGTTCCATAACTTCCTTCTTCATCTTCAATACTAAATATAGACATACCGTAGCCGTCATTCTGATGGACTCCTTGGTCTGACATGCTTCCCAAGCAGGAAGTCACTGCTTGGAATTGTGTGTTTGGATACCTTTCAAGTAAAAAGGATTGTATTTTTTGGAAATCATATAGGCAGCTTCCAGACAATATTAAAAGGTTAGGTGATAGCTTTAACTTATTCACTGATTCTTCAAGTGCTTTTATTGTATCTTTTTTAACGGAACTACCTGTTTTGATTTTCATGGTGATCTCCCCATCATTGTCTTTAAGTGGTTACTTTTTTCTTGTTTTTTATTTAAGCATTAAACTGTCATTCAACTTTGTTGGATTTTCATGAAATGGTGTCAATTGAGATTTACTCTCAATCTGATATTATAGAATAATTATGCGACAAGCTTATAGCCCTCAGAGTAAATAGATTTTATTTTTACACCTGCCTCTTTAAGCTTTTTTCTTAGAGAGCTAATATGATTATCAACAGTTCTGTCAGTAACGTCTAAATTGTTAGGGGAAATAACCCCAACAAGTATTTCTCTCGAAAAAACCTGATTTGGTTTTTTAGCAAGGTGTGAGATTAACTTAAACTCGCTTGAGGTCAATGTCATCAAGTTGCCATCTATAGATATACTTTGCTTAAGTAAATCAATTTCTAGGTTACTAATCCGAATGATCGCTTCGGAAGATGAACGGCCTTTAAGTGTTGAATTGATAATTGCTTTCAGCTCCGAAATTTCAAAAGGCTTTTCAACATAATTTATTGCGCCTAAATTATAGCCAGTAGCTCTGGCGGTTGTACCAGTCTTGGCTGAAAGCATAATCACAGGCAATTCAGAAAACCTCTTATCGGATTTTAATTGTGAGCAAATCTCATATCCACTCATATCAGGAAGCATAATATCGAGAATAACTATGTCGGGTAAAAAACTGACAACAATTTCCAGTGCTTCAGCTCCATCCTTTGCAAGCTTTACTTCATAGTCATTTTTGAGGGCCGATTCTAGCAATTTTCTCATTGTAAAATTATCATCAACAGCTAAAATTTTTACCCTTCTCATAACACCCTTTCTATAAACAAAATTAATTACAATTCATTATCGTCTTCTAAATAACAATGTTAAACTAAATTGCAAAAATATCGATAAATAAGATTTTTGGGCTGTACTATTTTATATTTAAATCTTTATCCTTTTCCAAACCCCATAAAAACTGAGTTTTCTTGTTATTTATGTACCATCTTGATCTATCTTCTAATTATGTTGAGCTATTTAGATGGAGTTGGGTATCTCTATTGGGGTGAAAATTACTCCACATAAAACCTCATGAGATTATTACTATTTTTCGGAGTCAAGTGGGGAACTTGCTGGGCAATTGATACCCTAATAGAAGAAAACTTAACACCAATTCATGAAGAGGAAGTATTCTGTGAAATGATAGGTTAGTGTTATTTAGAGACTACGACGGTAGGATTTTTAGAACTTGATACAATCACAGTTATGAAAGACCAAGTCCCAATTGCTTTTGGGATAGCACAATCTGAATACATGGACTCACTAGTTAGCGATTAGTAAGTTGTTACTTTTGATAACGGAGCAAATTACTTTTTGATTCACGATGTTGAGCAGTACATAGAAGGAAATTTACCAAAAGAGGCGGCTTAGACCACTCTTCTTTTTAGTTTGTTTCCCAATTTCATTATTATAATTCATAATTAAGTTATGCACGGATGCTAATTGATTTTTTCATATTGCTCATGGATGAGCACTCCTAGCTTATTGTAAATTGATATTGCAATTAGATCATAGAATGCTACTTAAAAAATCCAGTTAGTTCACCATTTATTTTTGTATGTGAGTTCTCCCAAAGTTTTCTAATTCTTGCCATTTCATCAACAATTGTTATCTTAGATTGGTGTATTTTAAGAAAAAGATCAGCAGTCATTCCCTTTTTTTTTCATTTTATTGGCAAGGTGGTTCTGTTCCCGCTGGAATAGTTGTTTGTATATTTTTTAGTATTCATTGTTACTTCCTTTTGTAATTAAGCAGCCATTGATTTTAATACTTGGTATACGTCCTGTAGTTTTTTGTTATCCATTTTCGTAATGAGTAGATGGCACTCATCTTTAAAGTTTATGAGGATATCTCCACTTCTTAATAATTTATTTAGGTCATCTAAACTGAGGTTAAAGATCCGACACATCTCTATTATCCGTTTACAGGCGATCGGTTGCCTCGATTGTTCGTAGTGACAGATGAGCGTATGGCTCAATCCTAAGAGCTTTGCTAGGTCTCTTATTCTCATCCCTGCCCAGATACGTAGATCCCTAAGAACCTGTGCTGTTGGTAATTTTTCGCAGTCTTGTAAAGCTAAATTCACGTTGTACTCCTTTCGTTAAAAGTGAATCGCTCTTTGAGTGTTTTTGTAACCAGCTTAAACTTTTGAAATGGTGAAATCAATTAAGATTTTCCATTTTTTATAACTTGGTTACAAGTAAATATGGCCTGATAGCGGCCTCATAAAAACCGTTAGCCAACGATCGTGATTTTTGTGATGCTCTGTGATTTTTATGAAAACTATGAAATGTAACTTTGTGGGCCTTTTATATATTTTCATAAAAATTAATAACTTAGGCCGCAGGTGGAAGCTAAGGACAATTTAGACTAGCTATAGGGACCAGTATTAGTTGTGGTACAATTGTCTAATGAAATATCTATTCTGTTTAATACTTTTTTCTTTTCTTTTAATATCTTGTGCCAAGGAAGAGGAATCTGATCTTACTGCAGCTTCAGGTCCCAATTTTTCAAAATTAACTCCTGATTGCTTTAGCCCTTATGCAACGACTCCAATTATTGGTCCTGGAAATGCATTTTTTACTGTTGATACAGGTAATAACAAAAGAGCATCAACTTGGGGAGATCCTCATGTTTTAAAAGTTGGTGAAGAGTTTATTATGTATGCCTCTTCACTTCCAAACGATAGGCCAAATGATTCTGTTGAGCACATTGCAGTTTACCGGCTAACGTCAGATAATGGAATCAATTGGACTTTGAGCCCGACAACTCCTGTTATGGAAAGAACAGGTGGTGCGACCTGGGATGCGGATGGAGTGGAAACCCCTTCAGTTGTTTTTTATAAGAATGAATATCATATGTTCTATACCTCATATCCAAGTGACTTTAGCGCATCGACAACATACCGAATTGGTCATGCAAAATCTTCTGATGGAATTACATGGAGTAGAGTAACGGCAGCGGCTCCTTTAGTTGCTCCAACTGAT
>Ga0115005_10002421_pt1 | contig 14857 bp, 16 predicted proteins | sample ArcOceMetagenome_FD_87163 | JGI IMG/M metagenome (GOLD analysis project Ga0115005, IMG submission 87163) | Marine eukaryotic phytoplankton communities from Arctic Ocean - Arctic Ocean - Greenland ARC118M Metagenome | ecosystem: Environmental > Aquatic > Marine > Oceanic | place: Arctic Ocean... | reverse complement strand
GATGCAGATGAATTTGTTTGTACGACTTATTAGATCTGCGACCTGGATCCTCGTGGGAGACCTGAGCAGGTTAGATGCTTTAGTGGATCTTACTAGATTACTGCTGAAATCTGAGGAAAATGTGCATCTATGTGCAGCACACGTCCACTTATTTCATCAAGACTCAGGTTTGAGGGTTTGGATCTTCTGTATGTTGGCTTCGTGATCCTCTACCGTCATGCCCTGATTTAGGATTTCTTTTTTCAAGTATATAATTCTCTCGCTGTTGAGATTGACACAAGCAGGAACAAATGGTTTGATGAGGCTCCGCATATCGTTCTCTTTCACATTTGGATTATTCGCCAGAATTTCAGAAAAATTGCAATCGTTGGACCGCTAATGTTTTGCAACATCTATCCAGATTTGTTCAACATCTTCCGAACCTCTTCTTTCGTGAATTCGTATCACAATGCTCCGGATTTATGGACGAAATATAGCACGGTCTATTATCTCCCAACACAACTTGGCTCGTACTGGGATTATCCTATTTTAGAATCTCGCATAATGCAGAAGCGTTGATCTGGACAAAATGTTGGATAACGATGATCTAGACGAGGGCATGAGCGAACAAGAGCAAATGCGTTTCGATAAAATTATGTCGGATCAAGAAATTACCGACGACGATGAATACGAAGAAGAGGAAATTGGCGCTTCCGTGGTATCACCAGTGAAGGCTAGTGGCAGTCAGTCAGGTCTTCAAGTTTGGGAAACCTCTCGGTCGGAAATAGCAGTACCAGAGGACGCTGATGACTTGGATGTCGTTTTCTACGGCCTTCGAAATATCGTGTTGATAAGGTTCGCGATGAATTCAAATTGAAGCTAGGCACCCCATCCATGCCAAGACTTGTGCCTCTATTACGCGAAAATATGCAGATATGATTGGCAGGGAATGATTCGGTGGAAAAGAATCTTACGTGATGCAAATGTTGTCATGAATATTGCGAAGGACGATCGTGTTGTCGATTCTAACTTGATGAATTCTATGCTGCAAGTTTACGCAAAGTCAAGTAGATTAAACGAATCTCTCGACTTCTATGAACACGAGTTCAAGGCAATGAAAAAGGTAAGTCCAAAGTAGTGTTTATCATTTGTTTGTGGAATGTAATGTCAAAGAGTTTATCTCACATCACAAGCTTGCACAGACCAAATTTCTCGCGATCTCAATTTTAAAGAGAATAACGTGGAAGCCCGTGGAAGGAAGCTAGACCTACTGTAGTATGGATCCTTGATTGAACACTATGGGAACAAAGAGCACGTCGGCAACGTCATGATGGCATTGAAGGAGTGCATTAGCATTCACCCTTACCTTCTCACATACCACAGTTTTCTGAAGTTCAACAGTCTTTTTATGAAATCGCATTACGATGCTTTAGGCGTGGGTCCAAACGACAGCAAGGAGGCGGAAGTTCTCAAGTATCACCCTGATTACATCCAAGACGAAGTCTAATGCAAACGAACAAACATTCAAACAAATTTCAGAAGCATATGCAATACTAGCCGACGACAAGAAGCTGGACGAATGGAAGAAGTTTGGAAGAATAAAACATAAGAACAATGGGGGCGGTCCAAAAGCTTCATCTAGAATCACAATGAGGCGCCAGCCTGACAACGTTTACCTGGAAAGCTATCATTACTGGAAGTTTTTAATTTGCCTCCTCATTACTTTAACGGCACAAAATATTCGATGTCAATGCCTTGGACATCAGCACTGAGCACTCTTAAAACTACGTGGCCACCGTTTGCCCCAGCACATGAATTTGCCAATGTCCAATCAAAGTGAAGTGCAACAGATCTAGTTGCCGAGCCTTTTTTCTGACCATTTAGAGATACCTTCACATTATCTTGTGACAATAGAAATCCACTTTTTGGAGTGCCAAGGGCAGCAAAAAAACTGTAATCGTCTCTCCGGGGCTTCAAGTTTCCATTGCGACTTTTGGTGGTCCTAGAGACAATTAAATCAAACTCTACTGTCCCTTGGTTCTTTCCAGATGTTTTATCTGTCTCGAACGTCATTGATATATTCGCAGCAGTGTGTGTTGGAATAGCCCTGATTTCATTCAGAGCCCTGACGGAGAGACCAAGAGACTTCACTTCGTCATCATTCATTTCTAATACATCTCTGATGCACGCGTTTTGTTTCTTTAGCTTCTTGACTGCATCCTTTGACATGCCAGGGAACTTGTATAACAAATTTTCTCCAGGCTATCATTTTCATATCACAAAGGATGAGAAGGGCGAAGAGGCTGAATATACAAAAGCTTCATATCGAATATTACTTACCATCGAACGTGTATTGATGACTTGGCGGACAACAGTGAACATACAAAGCAGGTCGAAACTGTACTCAGCTGTACATTCGTTGAAAGCGACCGTTTCCATTGCAGCTAACAAACGCGGGAGCTGGTCCATTACACTTTTTGTGTCGTTGATATAATCGCTGATAGGCAATTTTGCTCCAGTAATAAATGCTTGAATAAGTAAATAGCACCTGCGCGACGAGAAAAAATGTGATAAGAGATGATAAAACCTAATGGTCAAATGGAACAGTACTTCATATAGAGCTATATAAACTCACTTGGTGAAAGGCTCTGCCATCACATCCTCATCATATTCTTGCACTGCAAGAGGCCTTCTATCACCCACAAGAGGCACCTTTGGTCCCCAAGGTAAGGATTCATTTAGATCTGCATTGAGATGTTCCTCATTGTGCCTCACAGGGAGTTCTGCAAATTCAATTGTTCGTGATAGAGCGTAGAGAATCGATGCAACAGCAATTTCTTCGACCTGACCAGGAAATGCTAGCGGATGCATACTTCGATTGATGTTATCAACAACTTCATGATCAGGAACAAATGAGGAATACATTTGTTTGATCAATTTTCTTGACTCTTTACAGCCTTTCTCCATCTGATGAGGAGTTTTGGGGCTCAAATAATACCTGGAAGCAGCAACGCCAAGATGAGTAGGAGCCAGATGAATGCAGTCGTTATCGCTGACAATACAGCGGTCTTCTTTTAATTCTTTGATACAGTCCAGAACAGTCTTGTGCAAGAAATCTGCAATATCTCCGTCGTCACTAGACTTAGCACCATAGAATGATGGATTCATTCTTGCACGTCTAGCAAAGAAAGTCCAATCCAAATATCCAAGACAATCTTCAACAGAAGAAACAGTCCCAACGGCAATCTCTGCATTTAATGTCGCTGTCAATCGAGGTGCCAAGCACGATTCCACTGGAAACGGATCATACAAAAACTTCTTATAGAAGTTCTTCTTCCCTTCTTCTACCATCACGAGCGCGACACCTTTCGTGTCAAATTGTGGGCGCCCTGCTCGACCCATCATCTGGAGGACATCAGTCACAGGGTAGTCCACATACCGTGATTTTTTCCCATCGAAAAATTCCGTCCCCTTTACAATGACAAAGTGGGCTGGTAGGTTCACTCCCCACGCCAGAGTTGCTAATTAACGGTGTAGCACAAAGTCAGCACGCGACCCATTTTAATGTTGTTTCAAGGAGAGAATCAAAATGGAAATAAATTACAATCTTACCAGTTGCTACCAAAATTTGAATGTCACCCCCCAGAAACAAAGTTTCCACTCTAATAATGGTAGGATAATTAGACACAGGAAAGACGAATGAAAAGGAAAACGACATTTCGGTAAATCACTTACACTTCCCGATCTTTTGAGGATAAACCGGCGTGATGAAGACCAATCCCATATGTAATTGTGTGTCGAAGCGACGCGTCACTGAGTGTAGACGCGACAGATTCTATATATTGATCGCTGCAACCCAAAAATGCACCAGGATTCTCATCGCCAGCAGCGTAATTGATTAGATCAAGAGCTGTCAATCTTGTCTGTCTCCGGGATGCAACGAAAATAATGACTGGTTTTGTTGGTGAATGCTCCTTTATGGCTGCATAGCAAGGCTTGTTCATTGTTGCCATCCGAGGGCAGTAGTGCCTTCCAGCAAACCCCTGGATATGCACCACCATCGGAACAGGCCGAACGTTGGGTCTGAAATTATACAGTCCAAGCGTTCCTCCATCCCGCGCTCCGTCTGTATTGATACCAATCCAGTCAGCAAGATCATATGCATTAGATACTGCAGTAGACAAGCCAACAATTCTCGCAGCGTCGTATTCTTCATTTGCTTTCCCTTCGGCTTTCAGCAAACGTGAAATGAAGCGCGTCCTGCTAACGATAGCCTCGAGAACTGCTCCTCTTTCTTCCCCTAATAAGTGAATCTCATCAATAATAAGAAGACGCACATCCTTGACAAAATCTCGACCCTTTGATTTGTTATTTTTTTCTGATCGCCATCCTCTCGAAACAAGGTCCCATTTCTCAGGGGTGCACACAAGCACATCCGCAGTCTGCAAAGTTTTTCTGTCATGGGAAGTATCCCCAGAAAGTTCGAGAACTTTCCACCTTAAAGGTTCACCTCCCAGCCTTTGTTTCCACTCTTTTAGGCGTTCACGAGCTAAGGACTTCAATGGCGCAATATAGACACATTTGGCCTTCGGATTTTTGTTCTTCATTCGGAGTAGCGTGAGCTCCGCTACGATTGTCTTTCCTATGAATTCGTACGTAGCCAAGGAAATCTGTGTAAGACATTTCAAATGACAACTCGATATTGCAAGGATTAAAGCAAAATGGTTGGCTCATGAACAATACTGAACTTACCACTACCCGTAGGAGCTCCAAGTAAAACAGGCGAATCAGTGTGATAAAGGACATGAAATAATTGCGTCTGGATTGGATTGAACGTGGCGAATTTGGTGTAAAGCTGCTCAAACTTCTTGTTCTTCAACGCTGATACAGGTAAAGGTGTAAGGTCCATTAAATCTGTATACGGCATCGATAGATCGGGCATCATTAGATGCTCAAATGTAACGGGGAGGAGGGTCTCTGAACCAACCCAGGAGTCAGATGCAATGCGAATAAAATATTGTGGGGGGAGAGGATCGAATGCAGGAATTGTGAGCTCTAGAAGCATTGGATCAGGATGCGTCCTTCTTGCAAACATAACGTATTCTTGATGGTAGCTGCAAAAGATGTGAAGGAATTAGCAATATTATCACTGTCACTTTGAATCGATAGCATTTTTGTATTTCACTCACATTCTATTATTGCTAGAATCTTCGACCCATAACCAAAACCCTTGTGAACCTCCGTGCCACCTTTGACTCCATGTGAAGGTAGGTGTCAAAGTTACTTGGAAACGCAGAATGGCCCTCGTCACAGGTTGGACATTACATGATACTTCGATGTGGGGTAAATATGAGACATGCTTTTGTACTTTTTTTCCGTCTTTCGACGAGTGACACAGCTGGCCGACTTCACTGGAATGCATGTCCAAAAGAGAGATTGCGTACTCAAAAGCATTGCTTTCTGTTTTTGCATCATTTATTCTACTCTCTAGAGCTCTGTAAATGTTGGGAGCGATTTCTTTATCAAATTGACGGAGTGGTGTTTGAAACCACCAGATTCGTTTGTCGCAACTTTTTGCAATTCTCAACAACTTTAGCGCTGCTCCTGCCGATCCCCGCTTTAAGCACATTTCAAAGAGTGCCCTCGCAACTCTACCGGCATTAGAAGCGATATAATTTGAGTCGGAAGTGAGGGTGAACGATCGAATTCTTGATCCGGATATGAAGGCTTGCATGAGAACACAACACTTTCCCTGGTAATCTTCAACGGGAGATTTAACCTCTAGAGGGCATTCCTCTTTCATGAGTTTTTCTACTTCCTCCATCTCTTCTGGTCTAACCTTAACATTCTCAAATTCATTCGCATTACAAATGATGTCAAGCAAGTCTGCATCAGTTGGACTAAATTTCCTCTGCAGCATTCCATTAAAGCGCGAAACGCTCTCAGCTCGGATGTAGAAATGCGACGCCACTCTACCCAAGTCTGTAACGGCAAGATTACCTGATGACTGATCGAATCGGAGCATCATATAACTGTCAAGAAGTTTTGCTGCATCACGTACCAACTCTAGAGATCTGCCACGAAGGGTCGGGTCACTCTCACTCTCAGAAGCATTGATACCATAGGCAATTGGATTCTTTGTCATCCTCACATGCAAATATGTATACATTAGCCATTCTGCTGCCTCTGAGATATTTGTTACTGTGCCCCCAACTACTTCTGCATTTAGATGGTCTGCAAGTTGCTTTATGAAACTACTTTCGATCGGCACCTCTCGAACAAGCTTGTCGAGATAACGGGCAAGACCATCGTGAGAGGTGATCAAAGAGGCTTCTCCAGAAGTGTCAAATTGCGGCCGTCCAGCTCGTCCAAAGATTTGCATAACATCAAGTATGCTAAGATCCATGGTTCCTCCCTTTTCTGAATTGTAAACCTCGGTTCCTTTGATCACGACAGTATGGGCCGGGAGATTAATTCCTAAGAAGCGAAGGCAAATGCGATGAGAATTTCGTTACAAATTAGCAGAAACAATGAAAAATCCTCATGAACTTACCCCACGCAAGAGTAGCAGTACAGCAAAGTACTTTAATAGCTCCATCATTGAACATTTGTTCAGTCAGCTTTCGATCGCCACGTAACATGCCTGCGTGATGTATCCCCATACCATTCTTGAAGTGCTTCACTAATTCGCGGTTACGCGACTTCTCCACTTTATCGGCATATCGAGAATACGCAACTCCATTTTCTTCTGAACCTTGGGTTATAAAACATTTTTCTAGTTCAATCTTTTTTCTTGCAATTTCGGTCAATTCTTCTATAGTTTCACCCGTCCCCTTCCTCGAGTGGACAAATACCATTACTTGATATCCTCTCTTCAAAGAGTCGCTCACAATATCATAACATACTTGATTCATCATTTTTTCACGCCTAAACCTATTTTTTGTCTCGGTAATGCCAATGAACTGCTGTTGTAGTGGCACAGGACGATATTCGGGGCCGAAGTAAAAGAGACCCCGTTGCTGATCTACTCTCAAGAAAGTAGCAACATCTTTATAGTTAGGCAAGGTTGCAGATAGTCCCACAATCCGTACTTGCTTCTGGCTAGATTCAACGAATCTGTGCAAACGAGCTACGACACTCTCAATGACTGCTCCTCTTTCGTCCGCTAGCAGGTGAACTTCATCCTGAAAATGGTCGACACCAGCATAATGGAAAAACATAGTGAGCAGAAGATAAAGAAGAAGAGTAAAAGGAAACAGAAGCTTGTATTCTTGCACTCACAATAATCAAAAGGCCACATGTTTGTGCCAAAGATCCGTCTCCTCCTTTCCTTGTTACAACATCCCATTTCTCAGGGGTAGTTACAAGAATATCTGCACGTTCAGCCTCTGCTCTACTGAGCTGCATATCTCCAGTCAATTCTTTGACAACGATGCCGAGGGATTTGAGCTTCGACGAAAATTTTTCAACAATCTCCTGCGCTAGTGCCTTCATAGGGGCGATATAGACAATTTTTCGACCTATTGGAGATGTCGCACGATCGTCGCCAATGTGCTGATAGGCTGCGTAAGGATCGTTTTCATTCTTGATTATTCCCTTGTCACGAAGATGGGCAACCACCGCGAGCATAGCAACGTTAGTTTTCCCAGCTCCAGTTGGCGCACAAATCAAGAGGTTCTCACTACTATGGAATGCAGCTTCAAACACAGTACTCTGCATTGGATTCAAGGAATTAGTACCTTCAAATGCCTTCCTCTCCTTACTATTCATCACTTCTGCGAGTACAATGCGCTCGTGCAATGTGGCAGGATCTCTCAACGGAGCAGGAATTGTCACCATTTCATAGCCTTCAAAATATTCACGTTCAGTACCTTTGGGTAGACCCCTTTTCTCATGAAATTCTTTTGTTCCTTCTGGTAGTAATCCGGCCTGAAAGTTCTTAAACTCGTTATCATCCATGTGATGGATTCCTGCATTGAATTGGTCGATGGCTTCTGAAGCCAAAGCTGATGCATCATACCCACGAGTATCAAATTCATCATCATCAACAATAGCCCCGGCTTCCTTAGCAGCAGCCATTGCTTTATCAGCATCTTTGATTGCTTTCTTCAAATGTTTCGCAGCTGCTTTATCACTAGTTCTCTTGACAGTGTGTGTGGTAGCTGATGGTCCGCTCCCACTAAAACCGTCTAATTGGACCTTCAGCAATGATGCATATTCCGCAGTCTCCACAGCTTGCTGCCGCAATAAGTTTAATCGAATGATCTCTGGATCTTCTTCAGCAGCATAGGCCGAAGCCTCACCAGAGTTTCCACTGCTCGAATGTATGGCTCTTAGTTGTTCGTCAGTAACGCATCTCGATATTTCTGCAGCCCTTGGCATGATTTCGAACAGAACTTCCATCGCACGTTCTCCTTCTCCTAAAGTATCAAATAGACCGGACTGTATAGACATTTCATCACCACGTTGACAAGCTGACAGAATACTACTTGCCAGAGCAAAATTATCGAGAGGTGAAGGAATTGTGGACGCAAGACTATACAGCCACGAATCAACACCGTCCTCCTTCTTTGTCAATCCAATGATGTCACTGACTGACGTTTCATTCTTTGATTCATCCGAAGACTCCGCAAATTGTACTGCTAGATTATGAAGAGCTTTCGCAAAATCATTGCACGCGGCAGTGACTTGAGATGTTACTTGTTTTCCATTTGTGCTTCGAGGATCGTCTCTTAAACGATCCCTTTCAAGCGAAATGAGCAACTCTTCCATGATATTTCCTAACCTTTGTACTTGTATTCGTATGATAATACTTGATTGTGTTTCGTCCGTTCGAGGTGGATGTCGGTTGTCGGAGCTGTTGCCGGTGTTGCCGGTATTGGATTGTGCTTTGCGTCTACATCCGGTATGAATACCATGTTTGAATGTGTAATGTGTATGGTCAGTCAAGATAAGATGATGATGTTTATGTTCTTCTTTCATGTTCACTGATTTTCTCTCCCTCACGGATAATATCGCTAAATAACCTGCAAATAACAAATAACAGAATACAAGCTAGGTACTTTAAACGTATGATACTCTTCGCGTGCTTCTCCTTTCCCACAACAGGACAGGAGGAAACAGGAACATGCGAAGGTAGGTACTGCATACCCAACTGGTATTGCTACACTGCACTATAATCAGTTGTACATTTTCTTCAATAGAAATCTGGCAAGCTTCTCGCCACAAGAATTATATTTCGGTTTACAAATAATGTGGTGGAATTGAGAATGGTGCGTTTGACGTCAGTGATTGATGAAAGCACATTTTACTAAAGATTACAGTTGATGTAGAGAGTAGCAAAAGGGTCCTATTGATACAGTTTATTTCTTAATACACCCATCTCCAAGCTTTAGTGAGAGTCTTTTGGTTCCACACACATAAGATTAGTCACTATTCTACATTTAGTTTGTGTCAAACATGGCACCAAGTCCAACAGGGACCCTTTGTCCAGTGTTCAATAACTCATCCCTTAAAGCAGTCAAGACTCCATACGGAGGAGTCACAGGTGTATTATTAATCATCATTCTTTCAACTCTGTGCTCAATAATTTTTCCACTCTTTGAGTCCATCTTGTATATGCTGATGCCATCAACGTAAAGCGCATTCTTCTTATTCCCTACAACCTTAGGGACAAGCACAGCGTTCCATGAAATGCGGATGGATTGCCGCGCAAAGTCATAAATCATACGACTTTGGACGTAAGATTCAGGCTTATTGTAGAAGAATCTCACAATCGTCTGCAAGAAGCCGAATGAGTTCTTGTAGTTGCCGAGCCCACTGAGCTGAACGCCAGAGGGATCCACAACACTAATCTCATCATTGAAAATACTAAAGTCTGCAAACGTGAAAAGTGAGAATGCTGCAATTGGGGTACGAGTACAAATTGTGAGACGAGGACATTGATTCTTTATTCGTACCTGGTGTCTTGTGAAGCATAGTAGGGTAGTCTTTTCTTAGGGTGTCCATAGCTTTTCCAAGATTCATTTCAAACTCTCGCCTTTCATCAGCCATATCCTGGAGCAAAGGCGGAAGCGTCCTCGTTCCAGTGCTCTCCTCGGTAGTTGTAACATCATCCATGACAGCGGAGTTAAGGGCTCTGGAGTGTAACCGTCTTTGACTCGTGTGAGACACCTGGAAGGCTCCAATGGTATTGAAGAAGGCAGCGATAGCAGTCAAGAAGCATAGAAGGTTCATCTTGATAGTATTTGTTAGAAGATTATAGTAATTGCCACTTTGATACGTTTGTGACTAGTTGAAAGCTATGGGGAGAGAGCACGAGAAAGCATACGTCGGCGGCAACAAGCTTGCAATCGCAAGCGAAAAGTAACATTCGTCAGTGGTGTCTTACGATCAATCTCAAAACCGCTTCAATTTGAAAGTGCAACGTTGTTTTGGTTGGCTCCCAGAGCGGCTCAAATTTAAATTAACCGTTAAATAACAGGAACATCAACCCTCTGCAAAAAAAACAACCGTCTCCATGTTTCGAATACCAGTTGTATCATTGTATCACTCCTCTTTCGAAATACCCATTGGGCAAAAGGATAACAGTCAGGTACAAATGCTGAGGTAGAACAAATACTACTACTGTATTTAGCGAAGTATTAATTCAATTCACGGACGGGACGAATCTACCGCTAACAGAGCTGCTTGTATCGAGTCTGATCCAAGCCAACTTATGTACTATAGTACTTGTACAACTGTGTTGCAGAAATGAACAGTGCTTCACTACTAGCGAAGTAATTTACTTGCTTACTTGTCGAGACCAACCGTCACATAGGCATATTCCATATGCTTTCATTACTTGTTCATTATGCAAATAAAATGTCATTAGTTTTATTCCGTCGTGCGAAGAATTGAAGACGACGACTTTGAACATTTTCATTAATCTGAAAAGGGCCAATTTTAATTGTGAACGAATTTACGACGCTGCTAATCATATTTTGAATAACTACTCAAAAATTCTCTCGGCATTGTGCCTTTTATAGTCGCCCAAGAAGGGTGCAGCCATCGTAAACATTTCGGTGAAAAAATTGTAAGGCAAGAAAAATGTACCCATCCTTGTTCCCAAAGCCATTCCTCCAAGATCACGAAGACAACATGCACCAATGCTTTTGAAAATAGCATTGGGCAAATCCTGAGGAGGCACTGCACTTTTCTGAGCAGCCTCCATCAACTCGACCTTTTTCTCGACCTTATCATAGAAGTTGCTAGCTACCGGTGAGGGGTGAACCGCGCAAACATCAATTCCAAGAGCCTGAACTTCAATATGCAAGCAAGCTGCCAATTGCGAAACAAATGCTTTGGTAGATGCGTACATTGCTGCAAAGGGTGTAGGAATAAATCCTGCGACAGAAGATGTGAATACGATGCATCCCTTTTGCTTCTTCTTGACCATGGTTTGAACAAAATGATGAGTAACGTTCACGCATGCAGTAGCATTGCATTCCTTTATTTCATGTATGCAAAAAGCGAAAAATCAAAGGTTAGGTAAGAATTTGCGATAGATGTGTAATCATTGATAATGCCAATATGTATGAATCCAAAGAGATGGATGGATACTGGATACTTCTCAGATGGATACCTGGTACTGTTCTGTACTAGAAACTCACCACATTTGCAAGTAGCTTTCCCAAAGGTGCCTGATCCATGAATCCAAGTGTAATGAACCCTGCGTTATTAAACAAAATAGTCACATCGATATCTACTGTTGCCTTCTTGATCTCCTCAAGGTAAGGAACACCAGGCGAAAAAGTAACAGCAACACTTCTAAATTCTTGGTTTGGATACATTTCGTTGATCTCCTTCATTGTACTTTTCAAAAAATCATCATCAAGCGATACAAGGACCACGTTCAATCCTTGGGAAGCAAGTTTGAAAGCAATAGCTTTTCCAATCCCAGATCCAGCACCAGTGACGAGCGCCCAAGTTGCATCATATCTTTTCTTGAGGTCGGGCACAGGGCGGATTGCCATGTAGATTTGCGGGATTGAGTATGCTACAAGCCAGATCAAAGTTGGCAGAGCAAGAATATACGCAGCGTAAGTTGCATAAGACGAAGAGAGGAAAGAGGTTGCCGCTGCTGCGGCTTCGGTGGAACAAGTACCGTCGTCGAACATGTTGTTTGAACAATGACAACGAAGTAAAAAGGTTGTTGTTGTGTTGTGCTGTTGACTGTTGACGCTGTTGACCTGCTGTGAGCTGTGAGCTGTGTGTGAAATGTGTTTAGTTTAGTTGATTTACGTGGAGTATCAGTCGCTCAGCTGTGTTGTTGTTTCTTGTTTTTGTCGTTTGTTGCTTGTTAGAAGGCTCTTAACCTAACCTACATTGGTTAGGTACTTTTCTACAGTAAACAGCTTGTTGTTTTTGGCTGTCGATTGTTTGTCGCATACCGCATACCGTACACCGTATGTACTAGCTAGCTAGCTAGCTAGCTAGCTAGCTAGCTAGACTACAAGTTTGAAAGTCTACAAGCTACTTCGCAAGTTTGCGTTTGTATTGCCTCCGTGGTACAAAGTAGAATTGTACCGGTACGGACCAGCTACAGTGCGTTAATCGTACACATTGATTATACGCACACTATACGTTCTACCATCTTTCAAGAGAACTGTTACCGTCTGCATCATAATTTGCCATAGTTTCAAAATGACATCGTCAATCACGTCATTCTCGAACCCAACCTTCATCTCACTATTCATAATATTAGTTCCAGTGTTGATTCTAATCTACCGCATCGTTTGTCCTAAAATACTAACCTACCCATGGCCAAGTGAAAGTGCACCAAAGAAAAAATCGACTGTATCCTTTGCAGGAAGCTTCAACCCTCCTCATAATGGGCACCTTGCAATGATTGAATATCTGGCAAAAAGATATGAAAACGTCATAATCGTTATCGGAATGAACCCAAATAAAGTATACAAAGTATCACCACAAACTAGAGCAGATATACTCCAAAAAATGATTTCGGTACGATTGGGCAGCGAGCAAATGGATAAGAGTAGGATAAGGATTAAAGTCTGTTCGGAGTATATTTGGAGGTACGCCATGAGTCAAAATGCCAAAATCATGTTTCGGGGGATAAGAACATGGAAAAAGGATGGCAAGGAAGAGAGGGCACTACATGTTTTGAACACATGGGGTCCGATTGTGTTTGGGCCATTGAAGTGGCCTTTGAAGACGGTTTTCATGGAGGGAGATACAAGATATTTGAATCTTTCGTCTACTTTGATTCGGGAGACTTGCGCCGACCAACATTCTAGAGAGAATGAGAAAAGAAGCGGAGGAAGCTGCTTGGAGGGTATGGTGCCAAAGGAAGTTGAAGAGGAAGTGATCAAGGCTTATAGCTAGAGTAGCTATTAGGTATAACAGGTAAAACAAATCACGAAATCTTTTAATTTGGAAATTGCACGCTGATTATTTATGTATTAAAAATCTGTAACAAATATTCTGTGTTGGTCAACTTCTAGTTGCTATGTTAAATTGGTGTATCAAAAGAACAAATATGTTGACGTCCAATGAGTATTCACATAGATGCATGGAATACCCGCACAGTACCCGCACAGTACCCGCATTGTATCATTCAAGGTAGCTTACACGTATTCCTTCCTCCCTGTTTGAAGTTTGATATTTTTATCTTTTTTATTAAAATTCACCATTTTCAATAATGTGTTTTCAAATGAGTAACTACGGGTATGCGTGTGCCATATTGAATATCGTTGAAGGGAAAATAATGAGAATTTTCCAACATTCAACATGTTCAATGTGGATAGATACAATAGTGATTGCTTTGATAAGAAGTTGTTCTTCCACATTTTACCGTTAATTAACTGTTGGTTTTCTAGTTTGGTGACCGTTAGAATAACACGGTAAGCAATATACAAACAAACAAGCTAGCAAGCTCGCAAGCTAGCAAGCACGTAATCTTTACCCTTCCTACTACTGCCTATCTCAATCTACAACTACCGCGCATTGTACATTTCATTTCCCAATCAACCCACCACGAACTGCACTACTCTAGGACAGAAACAGTCTTGGTATTGACAAACAAATAGCTGCATAAAAATTTTCCTATCATTTGCGCTTAAGCAATAAGCAGCAGCTTAGCCCCTTTAGAATGCAAAGGCGCCCAAAGCAGAGATCCAGTGGCAATGGCAATTCCGCCTCTGGATCAAAACCCTCAAAACCCTCTTCTTCCAGTCTTCCACGCCATCATACCATATCTCAGCAATCTCGCCGCCTCAATCAAAACTCACGCAAAAAGAAGTTCAACTATGTCACCTTTGCAATTCAACTCATTATTGCATGCGTCTTTGGACTCTCATGTATGATCTTCTACAGAAGTGCCACTGCCGGTGCATCGTCAGGGTCTCTAGGGAAGGATCCAACTGTTGACAATACATCGTCTTCTTGGACAGGGTCCAAATTTGGAAAACCTTCCAACCTTGCTGAGGTCGATAATAATAACAGTGAGACAGGGGTACAAGGTGACGTTCAGCAAATATTGAATAAACACTTTGAGCAACAAGCTAATGGCATTGCAGGTGAACATCCAATCGTATCTACCTCTAAACGAACAACAGAGGAAGCCAATGCTTACATGAACACCCAGCAATCAGAATCTGTTAAAGGTGAACAGTTCCTCAAGCAGAAACTAGTCAACCTCTACAATCTTCAGCAAAAGTCTGATGTTGAAGATTCTTCCCCTATCGTGACGAGGTACTTGGGCCAAAAGGATCTTCCCCATTGGCTACCCAAGAGTAGTACACCTGCTGAGGATTTGAAACAATGGACAATAAAGGTAGATAGAGCAAAGGAGGATATGAGGAAATTGGATGTCAAG
>Ga0115005_10002418_pt1 | contig 14869 bp, 10 predicted proteins | sample ArcOceMetagenome_FD_87163 | JGI IMG/M metagenome (GOLD analysis project Ga0115005, IMG submission 87163) | Marine eukaryotic phytoplankton communities from Arctic Ocean - Arctic Ocean - Greenland ARC118M Metagenome | ecosystem: Environmental > Aquatic > Marine > Oceanic | place: Arctic Ocean... | reverse complement strand
GTAGATAATGTGGCAAAAATGATAGAGCCTAAACATACGGCGAGTAAAACGATAGTAGGTATTTGTAATTTTTCATTAGTTTCAAAACTTGGAACTAGAGTGGAGATAGAAATTGAAATAATAATCGCATTGATACTCAACATGATATTGGCCTTGTTGTCTGCAATTGAACTTAAGTTGACATGAGTTCGGTAAGCAGTTCTGTACATCGTTTCTACACCTCGGCCAAGTTTTAGTTGACTGATTTCTTCCACATTGTGGATGGCGATTTCTTCCACATTTTTGCTAGGTTCTTTTTTTGATTTTGGTTTCTTCTTACTTTTTTTCTTTTCACGTTTAGCGATCTCCTTCACATTTATAACTTCTTCTGGGTGAAGTCGTTCCTTCAACTTTTTTAATTGACGAATGTGTTTTCGTTTTCGCTTGTCAAAAAGATGGATAGCTTGAGCGGTGTGGTATTTATGATTGGCGATAAATTTTAGTTCAAAATCAATCCACTCAGGTTCCGACATCGTGGTGTTTTTGGTCAAGGTTAATTCTTGACGAATTCTTCCACATCTTTCCCAATAGGTTTTTTTGCCTAAATGACTCATGTCTGCATCACACAAAATTTTCTCAAATAAAGTATTGGGGCTTTGAGGCATTTTAGTAGTCATGATACAATTTTGAATAAGTTTAATATCAGCTTCTTCAAAATCATATTTTTCGAGAAATACTTTTGCGTAATGACCACTTCGTTCTTCGTGCCCAAGCGGACCTTCGTCATAACCAATGTCATGAAACCATGCAGCAATCAAAAGGAGTTCTAACTCTTTGGAATGTAGATCGTGTGCAGCGCTTAATTGTACTGTAGCATTAACCACATCGAGCGTATGTTGAATATTGTGATAGGCAAATTTTTTATCAACTTGCTCGGTGATAAAATTAGTCACATATGCTTCCACCTCCATCAAAAGAGAATTGACTACTTCCATATTTTTTATATTCTTTAAATGAATGTGCAAAATATGAATTTTTTTTAAAAGGAAAGTAGGGAATAAAGATGGTTTTAGATTACGGCTAATTAATAAATTTCATCATCAAGAATATCTTCCAATGTTTTTATTTTTGGGAGTTGTTGTTTTTCCAAAAACGCTTCAGGATTTCGTCGATCAAGATTTAAAAACTACCGGTCACTTGGCGCTAAAGTATTGAGCGTAAAATAACTTAACAACAAAAATGTTGACAACACAATCGCCAATCCCAAAGTATGTGGCTGTGCTAAAATGTTTAGAATATCTGCAAAAAGTGAAAATGGTTGCGTGACAATATCCCAACTATTCCATCGCTGAAATCGACCTAAATAAATTCCAAAACCGCAAAGTAAAATCGCCACGATACTTCCAATATTGACTATCGTTTTTGAGAAAAAATTGCGCATAAAAGTTTGAACTTCTAGCAAGGAAACATAACCCAAAATCAAACCCGTCCAAGCAAAAGACATAAATAACATCAAATCATACCAGAGCGGAATTCCCATTCTTTTTTTCAAATGCAAAAAATCAGTTACGATATATGGTGCATTAGGGAAAAATAATAACCAACATAACAATGCTCCCACAATAATTATTTTGGAGTTGAATGTTCGATATAAAAAAGGAAGAGACAACGCAATCAAGTAGGGAATCCAAGCCAAAAATAAATTCCAATTCAAAAAGAAAAAGGTTTGTGTTCCTCGATAAAAGCAGAGGTCTTGAACACTTTGAATTTTTGTATAATCGAAATTAATATACTCTAATCGAAACGAAAAAAGGGCAAAACTGAAAAGGGTGCTTAAACTCAGGAAAAAACCCCTGGCCCCTAAAGGGGAGTTAGAGAGTATTTTGATTGTAGCATTTTTTATTTTAGGAGCATTCATATTTTTTTATTTTTAATCAAAAAGAATTCTCCGATGCTTGCGTCGGGTGCAAGGAAATGGGATTTTCATAGCTTAAGGCTTACGTTTTTTAAAAGTACTTTTTTTTCAAAGTAACTAAAACAAAAAAAATGAAATTTATTATATCAGGGACTGGTTTTCAGCTAGCCGCTGAGTTTCATTTTTTTTTAATATTTCTTGCTTTCATTTTTTTATTTTGCTCTAAATATCAGAGGCTGGCTGAAAGCCAGTCGCTGATATGGTTGCTAGTTTCTTCGTCTCAACAATGCTTCCAACGCATCTAAATGGTCGTTAAAAGCTTTCCTTCCAGCCTTGGTTACGGCATAAGAAGTTTGTGGTTTTTTTCCTACAAATTGCTTTTTCACTTGAAGGTATTTTTCAGCTTCCAAAGTTTTAATATGACTTGCGAGGTTACCATCACTCACTCCTAACATTTCTTTAAATGTCTTGAATTCCACCCACTCATTGACCATCAACAGAGACATGATGCCTAGTCGAGTTTTATTGTCAAATTTTTTATTGAGTTTGGTAATAATTTCTTTCATAATATTTTCTTACACGTCTTTTGGATTTTTTAGGAAAAAGTTATTTCCTACTTTTCATATTTAAAATACATGATTGTACCATAAATAATATGTAAAACTCCAAATCCAATGGCCCAGAATTCTAAATCATAACCGATATAAAACGAGGCAATCAAGCCTAGTACAATTTCTGATAATCCTAAATAATGAATATCACTCCAAGTATATTTCCCTGCATTCACCAAGGCTAATCCGTAGAAAACTAAAGTAGCAGGTGCAACTAATCCGAACTCTCCATGCTTCATTAATGCTAAGCAAAAAATACCTCCAGCAGCCAATGGAATCAATAAGTTGAGTAAAAGTTTTTGAGTTACTTTATCCCAAATTTTTTGTCCCTTTTGTTTTGCCTTTCTAGTGGTAAAAAAAATACCCCCAGCGACTGCAAAGATAAAAACCAATGCCGCATCTAAAAAGAAAAAAGTAAGGTAATCTATTCCCCAGCTTCTTTCAGCTGCGACCACATCTGCATAGTAAACTAAGTGGTCATCAAATGGAAAAATGTCAAAATAAACATAAACTGCTGCTGCACCAATCAATGCAAAAATACCTGCTGCAATTCCTGATAATCCACTCAATGAAATGAATCGAGAGGAGCGCTCCATCAGAGATCTGATTTCGCGGAGGTGTTCGAGTTGTTCGTTTCTTTTATCCATTACCATTTGTCAATTTGTCGATCGTTAAAAGTACTTTGAATTACAAAGTTAACTTGTTTCTTTTTCTTCTGCAAATATTTTTGATTTTTTTAGCTAACTTTTTTGCCACAGACTTAGACTGACTATTATGACTTTATAGGACATTCCCATTTTAATGTTACATAATAAATTGACACTTTGGGAGAGTCATGAAAAGTCATAATAGTCAGTCTAAGTCTGTGGCAAAAAAAAAAACTGAAAAATTAAAAAGCATATCCCAACTTCAAATTCGTATTAAATTCATTATTGAAAATATCATACTCAGTCGTAAGTGAGAGCGGACCAAACTGACGAACCAACATTCCGAATTCAATTCCGACGCCAGCCATATTTTCTTTTTGTCCAGGCTTGGAAAAAACCTGTCCTTCTTGCACTAGTTCAAATGGTTCTAATTCAAAAGCACCATAGCTAGCGAGAAAAGAAACAAAATATCCTAAGGAAGGCTCCAATTGTAATTTCAAACCAGTAAATGCATATTGATTCGCTAATTGATCCATGTAGTCAAATCCGACAAAATCAACAAACCGATCTTGTGTTGCAATGGTATTTCCCAAGTAAAAAAGATTAATATAATTACTTTGCCTTAATTGAGAAAAACCTGCTTGGTTGAACCAATGCAAAGATGCTTTTTCGCTTAAAGGAAAAACATGTTTGTATTCTAATTGGGCATAATAATTTTCGGCAGTAGATTGGTTGTCAACTTCTTCTACTCGATTTTTTAATTTTCCACCGAGGATATATTTTCCATTCAAACCAATTTTGTAACCTGACGTAGAGAAGTATTTTCGATTGAGTTTATCTCTAGAATATTTTGCAAATAAATAATTTTGAGTTGTATTAACTGACTCAAATTCTTTGATAGAGAAGACTTCTTTTTGTACAAAAATTTCCGTTCCCCAACCTAACCAAATGGATGAGTGAGTACTTATTCCAGAGTATAAACCAATTTGATCCATGGCATGTTGCAGATTAAATCCATTCGCCAAATTAGTGTTTTCATAATAATCACCTGGATAGAAATTCCATTTTCCATTTATTCGGAGACCGACATTTGGACGAGAATTGGTATGGATTAAATAGTCGAAAAAGATTCCGGGAGTTTCGGAAATGCGCATATCTATCGAAAGATTAGAACCCTTCAATAATAAATTTTTAAAAGAGGTATTGATCAAAATTGCTGCATTTACATTAGTATCGTAAAATCCTCCAAACTTTAAATAGACATTGCTACTCTCTCTCGTTCGAACTAATAATTTGTAGCCATCACCTTCAGGAAGCAGTCGGTAATCAACGTAAGTGAAAAAACCGCTGGCATAAACTCCCATCAATTTTTCAGTTAATTTTTTTTGGGTTACAATTTCTGGTGGTTTAATTTTTATCAATCTACGAAGTGTTCGAATGTCAGAATTTTCTCCTCCTTCAAAATCAATCGAAGTGATATTTAATTCACTTGGAATGGAAAATTTACGAGCTCGTTTGGTGGGAGATTGATTTCTAAGATTCAATTCTTTTTTCAATGCTCTAATTTGAGGCAGCATTTTCCGGGCAGCTTTTTCACCTCGTGCAATCAAAGTATCCACATTGTTAAAATCTAAAGAACCCATGTTTTTAAGTTCAGGCATGATGAGTACATCCGCTTTTTTTTGCTGTTCTTCAGTTGATTTTACCATTCCAAAAGAAGTGGTCTGGCCGAGTACTCCCACGAAAGAAGTTAACTCATCCAAGGTTGCCAAAGGTGCTCCGACATCGATAGCGATGGTTTTTGTAGCACCCATTTTGATGCAATCCTCGACGGGTAAGTTTCGAACAAACATTCCATCAATTAATGTTTTGCCATCAACAACCCTTGGTTCAAAAACAGTAGGAATACAAGAACTCGAAACCATTGCATCTGGCAAAAAACCTTTATCAAAAACATATCCTTCACCAGTTACTAGGTCAGTTGCGACGCATCTAAAAGGAATAAAAAAATCATCAAAATTTTCAATTTGATGTATAGGTAAAGTAAGTTGAGAAAGTAGCATTGACATTTTTGCTCCTTGGATAAACCCTTTTGGGAATTGGATTTTCCCATCTACGACAGGGAAAGAAAATTGGTAACGTTCACTTTGTTCTTTCGCTTCTATGGGTTGCGCATTTCTTGAAACTTCATCATCAAAATATTCTAACCAAGGAACATCATGAGCTACTTTTTCCAAATCCGCAGCACTATAACCGATGGCATAAAGTCCTCCGATGATACTTCCCATACTGGTACCTGTGATGAATTGAGGTTCGATTCCTTCTTCTTCCAAGACTTTTAAAACGCCAATGTGAGCCAAGCCTTTTGCGGCACCACCACTCAGTACTAAGCCTAGTTTTTCAGGTTTAGCAGGAGCTTGTGAATGTATTGTTATAGAAAAAAGGACTAAAAAGAATAGAGTAATTGATTTTCTCATTGATGGTTTTTTATAAAATATATAAACGCAAAGATAGTAATCCAATGTCAATCAAAACTAAAAATCACAATGTAAAGACCTGCTGAATAGTTACGTTTTTTCTAATCCTCCACCTCAACAATCATCTCAATTTCCACCGCTAAATTTTTAGGTAAAGAACTCATCCCAACTGCCGACCTCGCATGTTTTCCTCTTTCTCCAAAAACGGCGACCATTAAATCTGAAAATCCATTGATCACTTGAGAGTGTTCGGTGAAGTCAGGCGCGGCATTGACCATTCCTAAAACTTTGACAATTCGCTTTACTTTTTGCAAGTCACCCAACTCGACTTGCAGCGCTGCCAATAATCTAATCCCCGCAAGGCGAGCTGCTTCCTGCCCTTGTTCGATGGTCAAATCATCGCCCAATTTGCCGGTGTACAAACTTCCATCTAGATTTGCGGAACCTTTTCCAGCAGTAAAAACCAAGTTGCCTGTTCGAACAGTATGGACATAATTGGCCAAAGGTTGATTTAAGGTAGGAAGTGAAATATGGAGTGATTTAAGATTGGCAGCAATGTCTACTTTTGGGAAAATTCCTTTCTCTTGAATCTTATTTGGATTAGATGAGTTAGAACTATTGCAGGCACAGAATACTAGAAGGCATAGGAATATAGGAAATTTCCGCATGATAAAAATTATATTTTGTTTATGTAGGAAATAAAAGACTTTAAAAAATAAAGATGAATCTAAGTTTAGTTTTTAAAAATAAAAAACTTTAAAGAGAAGGTTCACCTTTTTTATTATCAAGATTAAATAGTGTGGAACACAGAAATATTATAAAACATTCACCCTCAGTTTTTTCATAGTTTTAATAATGTTCTTATTCCGAATGAAAACAAGGTTATAATAAAGTATTTTAAGCCATTCGGCATTTTCTTTTTTTAAAGATAAAATGATTGCGAGAGGTCTTAAAAAACTAACTTAAACTAATTTTTAAATTTAACTCTATCGAGAGGAAATATTACATTTGCATTATGAAAAATTTAGATTTAATTGAAAAATATTTGAACGAAGAGTTGAGCTCAAACGAGCGCTCTGAATTTGAACAACTCCAAAAGTCCGATGCAGGTTTTGCAGAGGAAGTTCAAGTTGCGGTAACTCTCAATGCCGACTTTAATGTTAAACAAAAAATGCGCTGGCAAAGCTTATTGAACGAACAAGGAAGTGTGGTCAAAGAAGCACCTGTTCGAACATTAGCTCCACGAAGATCCCTCAGTTGGATCCGAAGTATTGCAGCCGTTTTTATTTTAGGAATAGGATTGTCTTTGGCTTGGTTGATGTTTTCTAGCCCAGATGCTGGAACGTTGGCTGAGGATCACTTGATGGAAATTTATGAAGCTCCATCAGTAGTAAGACATGGCGACCTAGCTGATACAAATTGGAAGAATGCTATTTCAGCTTATAATGATGGACAATTTTCAGTAGCAGTAGCAGCCATCGAAAGTTCTCTTGAAAAGAATTCTGACCAATTAGATGAAAAGAATTTCTACTTGGGATTAAGTTACCTCTACGAAGATGTTCCAAATTACGAAAAAGCAATTAGCCATCTTGCTACAAGTAAAGAGTTAAATTCATCTTCTCTTTTTGCTCCAAAAGCAAATTGGTTTATGACTTTGGCTTACTTAAAACAAGGAAAAATAAAAGAAGCCAAAGCTTTACTTCAAATATTAATTGATGCTAATCTTTGGAAAAAAGCAGAAGCTACTGCCTTACTGAATAAAATCTAAACCGTTCAAAAAGTCCTCATTCATTTGAGGCAATAGTTGATTTTCGTTTTATGCTTTACATACAAATGACCGAATAACGTAAGTTGTTCGGTCATTTTTTTGTCTAGCTTTGCGACCTCCGTGGGAAGGTTTTTGAGTAAGGCAAGAGTTCGTAAAGCGGTTTTTATTTTTCAAGAAATCCGCTTTGCGAACTCTTGCTCTTCTCTTGTGCCTTCTCACGGAGGTCGTCGCAAAGCTTAGTTATCTTTCCTTTTTCACAAATCTCTTCCAACCTAATCTCCCTAAAAAAAGCGTCAACATCAACATTCCCAAAGAAGCGAACAAAGTCCAATTTTTTGATAATGTAGAAGGCGAGTAAAGTGGAGTCATATCTCCAATCGGAACAAATCCAGCCCAAAAAAGTGGATGATGTCGATCAGGTGGAACATTGGAATCAGTCAAGTATTTTAGTTTTGCTTTTCGCAAAGCGATATCTTTTGAGGTGCCATTTTTCAGCTGGTTGAAAAAACCATTAGTGATCGTTGCCGTCTCATCGTCAGGCACACTCCACAAACTCATGATGATACTTGGACAACCTGCATAAGCAAATGCCCGGGATAAACTCATGATGCCTTCTCCTCTATTTATTTTGCCATAACCAGAATTACATGCTCCAATAAAAACCAATTCTGTATTGATATCCATGTTGTATAATTCAGCAGCGGTGAGGTGATTATCTTCATCAGAGTCTCCCAATTGAGTGAAGGCGAGATGTGAATTCAATGGATTTTTATCATCATAAATTCCATGCATCGCTAAGTGTAATATATCGAAGTAATTCGACGTGTCTTTAAAGATAGCTTCCGTTGCTTGCTCGCCGATGAAGGCACTTCCATCCAATAATTTGGCAATATATTTTACTCCTTTTCGCGAAGCAGGTAAGTCAACATATCTACCTTTTTTGAAATATTGATAATTCGTGGATGAACTAGCATCGGATATTTTTCCGGAACTATAAACTGGCGCAAAACCTCCATATTTTAATTTTCTAGTCAAAACAGGTGACCCTTTTTGTTGCACCAACATGGTACTTGAAAAGGCATAACTGATCGAATATTGATGCAACAAATAATCAAGTGAAGCATAATTAATGTGCTCCGTATTTGGTTCTTCTTTGATCAAAATTTCAAATGGAATATACCCCAACATACCATCAGGAATGATAATTAATTTTTGAAAATCTCTTTTGGGGAAATGATTTAAAGGCTCTTTTAATAAAAGTTTATAAAAGTCATGCGCATGGCTCGTATAAGTTTTCCAAGCATGCTCAATGGAATCTCGGTGGGTGATGTACCCAATATTTGTAATTGATTTTCTAAAAGAAAAAATAGAATTATTGTAGTCTTGGGGTTTGTTAATGAAGTCAATGTGGACGTCATTTGAGTTGATCGTAAAAATGAATAATTGTTTTTCTCCTGAGAAAAATTCAATTAAGGTCGTTCCAACTTTAAGGTCATTTTGCACTTCTTCAAGTGTTGTTACTGAGTTGTCGTATTTGAGTTGATAATAATGTGGATAGTCGTTTTCTAACTGCAAAACAAATTGATTATAAGTCCCTTTGGCTTCGAGCAAGCGCTCTTGAGCAGTAATCGTTTTGACACTATCTTTTGCTTGCAAGGCATTAGTCAATTGTTTTTGAATAACGGAAATTGAAATTTTCAAACTAATTTCTTGCGCTTCTAGCGAATCTGGTAAATCAGCAAAAAGCAAAGCGTTATCATTTGAAAATGATTGCAATAAAGCATTCGATTTACTTTTTTCAGAAAAGTAGAATGCTTGCTCCACATATTTTTTTTCCTCGGTTTGGTTTTTTAAAACCAAACAATTATAAATGGCTTCTTCGTAAACTTGAGAGGCAATTCGATTGAAAATTAGTTGATCGTTGTACTCAATAAATGATCGCCGGATTTCATCAATTAATTTATCACAGAGTAAAAAATTCTGGTAGGCTAACTCAAGATGGATGATTTTTTTATTGGATAAAAAAAGTTTGGTTTGCGTTTGTGCTTTTAGTGTGAGGGTGGAAAGAAAAAGGTTTTTATCTAAAGCCTTTTTCTCAGGAGGGTTTCTAGAAATGTCAAAAACTTCATATTGAAAAGGGACATTGGCGTTGAGTGAGTTTTGGAAATGATCTAAAGCTATTTTTAAACCACCTTTTTTTAAAAACGTTTTTCCTATTTGTTGTTCTACTTCTGCCAAGGCAATATGTCCAGATTTGTAAGTGTCTTGGTACTTTGTAAAAGCATTGTTATAGTAAGCTAATGCTCGGTCGTACACTTTTAATTCAAAATAAATATCACCAATATTCCTCCAACTCTCTGCCACATTTGGATGCGACTCATCAAATACCTTTTCGTTAATCTCTAAGGCCTTTTTGTAATAAACCAAAGCGGAATCTAATTCGCCATGAGCTCGTAGAACTGCTGCAATATTATTATTACTTTCTGCCAAATCAGGATGCAAAGCTCCTTTGTGAAACTCTACTAAATCCAAAGCTTGCTGATAAAAATCTAATGCTTGTGAGTAGTTGCCACTTTGGGTTTTTATTTTCCCAATATTATTTAAAAAAGGAGCACGCGAAGGATGTTCGGTTCCTTTGAGTCCTTCGAGAATGGTCAAACCCCGTTGAGTATTCATCAACCCTAAATCGTAGTTGCCTTTGTTGAGAAATGCATTTCCCAATTGAAAATAAAGTTCTACGACAATATTTTGTTCCTCGTTATTTTCTTTTTTAAAAATGTCGATAGCTTTTTGAATCGTTTTTGTAGCTCGATCATCTTCTCCTTGAATGGAATAAATAGTTCCAAGATTACCTAGGGTTTCGGCGGTCGCAAGATGCTCTTCACCAAAAGCAAGATTGTTGATATTGAATGCTGTATGAATATTTTCAAAAGCTAAATCAATTTGCCCCAACTGACTTTGTGTGATGCCAATGGCTTGCAAAGATTGAGCAATTTCTGGATGATTCTCAGGCAGTTTTTCTTTTTGAATAGCCAATGCTTTTTTAAAAAAGTCTAATGCTTCTTTGAAGTGAGCATCATTGAATTCCACTCTTCCCAAAAGGTGGAAAGCACTCGCAGCGAGCGTATCTTTTCTTGAAGTTAATCGAAGGATGGTGGTGGCTAATTTTTTAGCCTCATAGTTTTCATCAGCAAGGAAAAGAATTTCAGTTACTGCTATCAGCGCTTTGATCCGTTGGTTTTGTTGTCCATTATATCTATAATGATTGGCTGCTTTGGTGGTTATTTTGATCGCATCGGTATATTCTCTTTTTTGCGCCAAAGCACGCCCCTCTTCTAACCAAGTCTTTGCTTGATTAGTTTGAGATAGGACAGGGAAAGTTGCCACAAGAAATAAAAATATCACCAATGCTATTCGCATATATTCTCTTTCTTATTTGAACTCAAAACATGAAATTGAAAATATGTTTTGAGCAGATTAGGGTTTTAAAAATTTTGGTTGGTGGGGGCGTTTTGTTTGAATTATTAAAGGTAATGATTTTTGAAAGACTAGAAAGATAGTTGAGTTTATAGACAGGATTAATTCTGTCCATGGACTTAGTCCGTCATTTTAGATTTGAAAAAAGTGACGAGTTCTGCTCGTTGTTCTTTGGTCAATCTTGCCGATGAATGTGCGATCAAATATGGAGTCAGCGGCATTTCCTTTTTCTCTACTTTTTCGTAAGCTTCTTCCAATTTGTGGTTGGCTTTTTTGGGTTTGTAATTTCCCCAATCTGAAAAATTCACTTCTTCTATTCCATGATTAATATGACCTTTTACCCACCAAGACACCGGTGCAACATTCGTGTACCAAGGATATTTCACTTCGTGAGAATGACAATCGTAACAAGCATCTTTGAGCATTGTTGCAATTTTTTCGGATGGGTTGGTGATTTCGATAAAGTCTAATTTTTTATCAACGGGGGGATTGGTTTTGTCAATTCGCCAAAATTGCATGATGATAAATATTCCTAAAAGTATACTGAGGATTGCTTTGCGACTTATTTTTTTCATGGAGGATTTTTTTGGTAAAGATAATTAATGGAGAGGGAAGAATTTAGCTTTTGGATTATAAAATTAGAGATGATTGACTTGCTTGTAGTGCTGTTCTTTTTTTCATTGAAAAAAAAAGAACCAAAAAATTCTAGGCGAAAAAAATACTTTTCTCAAGGCAGGCACCCGCACCCTCATTTTCACCATGCCCAGCCCGCCCCATTTCTCATAGACCAGTACTCGTTGAAAGCTACTCATGGTTTTTCTTTCAAATTAGAATAGTGCTGGATTTAATTTTTAGGGATTATGTTGGGCGACCGTAAAACGTAAAACGTCAAACGAAAAAAGATTATTCCAGCGCTTCGACTTTTTCTAGTAGCCATTTTTTTGCGGCGAGGGCTTTGCAATTATTGATTTGGGTTTTGAGTTTTTGGATGCCGGGTTTGTCGTAGGGAGCGAGGGAAGCGAGCTTTCGAGTGAAGCGGAGGACGTTGAGATATTGTTGTTTGAATTCTCTAGAAATCAACTTATTACGACGTAAATAAATACTATAACTATCGAGCAAAGAACTTAATGGTTCAAGTTCATCTAGTTCGTAATAAGTTTTTAGTAACATTAATTTTCCTCCAAGTGCGTAGGAGAGATTTTTATATTCAACCTCGCGCAATTGTTCGATGACTTTTTCATATTCCCCTTTGTGGAAATATATTTTGGCTAAGTTATAATTGAGGTCGTTGTCTTGACTTTCTACTGGAAGTCGGGTGGTGTAGTTTTGAATAAAGTTTTCTGTCCAATCAAACTCTTTTATGTGGAGGCCGACGGTGATGATATTTTTATAGTCTCGAGGATCAAGCATTCCGTCTACGAAATTGATTTCTTTTTCCAAAAGTGTTTTAAAAATATCAAACAACTCGTGAAAATATTCAGATTTACCATTATTGATTTTTGTATCGATGCAATAATTTTTTAGATAAATATAACTCGTATTTAATTCTTGGATGGTAAATGATTGGTAATTTTTTTCCAAAATCGCTTTGGCATTTTGAAAAAAAACTTCGTTCTCAGGATGTAGGAGCATCGACACAATATAATAGTATGATTTGATACACGGTTCATCGATGTAGGGACTACTTTTTAGATTTTCCAAAAAATCTGGAAAAAGATGAATGTTTGGATTGGTAGCAGTTACATTTTTATAAGCTAAAAAATCACAGTAGTTTTTTAATTTATTAAAAATATAAAAAGCGTCGAGGTGATAATCGGCTTTTTCTAGATTTTCAAAGTCAGGTAATTTCGTAGTATTGATTTCTTGATTTCGATATTTTTGATATTCGAGATTAAATTTTGAGAAATGATAATTTGCGTTTTTTAAAGTTGATTTTTCTTGAATGAAGTCAGCTTGGCGAGTTGCTCCTGCAAAATGTTTATTGAGACTTGGGGTATTGATGATTGGTAATAAATAAATCAACTCATCCAGCGGATTTTTTTTGAATTCATTATAGGCCAAAAATTGATAAGCTTTTTTAGTTAGGTCAGAACAAATTCGCCTCATTTGTTCATCTAAGAATGGCGTATTTCCTTTTATTTTTCCCCAAACAATTTTCTTTTCAAAAGGAGAGTTTTCTTGATGATTACCGGCTGGTTTTTGGAATTGAGTTTCGATGATTTTAAATAATTTCACCAGGTCTTGATTCTCATTATGAAAAGAAGATTGTAAGAATTTGTAAAAACCTCTGAGTTCAGGTTTTGAAAAATTTTGAAGCAGCACTAAAAGCTTTTGACTAATCATAAGAGTAAGAATCTAATTTTTGATTATTTTTATAGATGAAATTTAAATTTACAAAATTTAAATTTTATCTTATTGTAAATATAAGATATTGATTATCAATTGGTTATGTTTTTTATAGAAATGTATCTGAATGTACAAAATCAATATTTTGTACTTTTTTTAACCTATTTTTTTAATCATTATTGTAAGGTGTTAAATTATCAACACTAAAATCACCTGAAGAAATGAAGTATTTAAATATAAAAATAGCGCTGATTTTTTTGTTTGGAGTGACTGTGTGTCAACTCAAAGCGAACGAAAATGTAGTAACCTGTGATGCGTACTTCACTTACGAGGTATATGATGGGTCGATTCCGGGAACGGGAGGAATTACATTTTTTAATCAGGCGAGTGGAGATTTTACAGATATCTCTTGGGGCTTTGGAGATGGAGGTATTTCTAATGATGCTAGTACCTCTTTGGATTATTTTTATGCAACAGATGGAGTTTATAATGTATGTATGACCGTTTGGAATGACCAAGGCTGTTTGAGTACATTTTGTGCAGATGTGATTGTGGGGAGTTTGAGTGATATTTGTAATTTGACAGATTGTGTATTTCCAGGAGATGCGAATAAAGATGGAGTAGCTAATTTTTATGACTTGTTAGATTTAGGAGTTGGGAATGGATTGGCGGGACCTCAACGACCGAATGCGACGATCGACTGGGTTGGACAATTGGCTCCTGATTGGCCGCAAGAAACGGTGGAAGGAGTGAATTACAAACATTTGGATTGTGATGGAAATGGAATTATTGATAATGATGATGCTTTGGCGATTACCACTAATTATACTTTTATGGATGCTCCAAATCCAACAGCTGAAGCAAGTGCACCGTTGATTTATATTGAGTTTGATCAAGATACAATTTATATTAATCCGGATACTTTATCAGAAAATATTAAAGTTACGGCGCATTTGAAAATAGGAAATCAAGTATTGCCCGCTGAAAATGTTTATGGTCTAGCTTTGTATTTAGGGTATTCAAGTGACTTGGTTTATGAGGATTCGATTAGTGTAGCTTATGATGATAATTCATTTTTTGGTCCTTCGGATGAAGTTTATTGGCTTCCAAATAATCAATATGCGGAAGAGCAAATGGATTTAGGTATTACTCGAATTGACGGAAATTCGGTGGATGGATTTGGAAAAATAGGAGAGGTCGTTTACATTATTAATTCGGATATTATTGACGGTCGAATTGACGATGGGGATGCTCATTTTATAGTTTCCGTTAATGGAGTGAAAATGATTGATTCGACAGGAAATGAATTAGATATCAATTTAGAAAATACTCCTTCCACACTTGTTTTTGCCAAAGTAGAAACGGAAACAACGAATACCACTAATCTTGGATTAGCTCAAAAAATTGACCTTTTCCCAAATCCTGCAACTGAAAAAGTGGTGATAAGAATTACTGATTTGGAAGGAGAAAGTCTAGAAGTTTTTAATAACTTTGGACAGACTTTACTGGAAAGAAATATCAACGACTCACAAATTGAATTAAATACGAAAGGTTGGAACGTTGGAATTTATTTTGTAAAAATAAAAACAGCGGAAGGTGTGGTGAGTAAAAGATTTGTTTTGAACTAAAATACCCCTCTATTATATATT
>Ga0115005_10002411_pt1 | contig 14894 bp, 6 predicted proteins | sample ArcOceMetagenome_FD_87163 | JGI IMG/M metagenome (GOLD analysis project Ga0115005, IMG submission 87163) | Marine eukaryotic phytoplankton communities from Arctic Ocean - Arctic Ocean - Greenland ARC118M Metagenome | ecosystem: Environmental > Aquatic > Marine > Oceanic | place: Arctic Ocean... | reverse complement strand
TGACTTTTTCATTCGAACTTGGTGAGGACTAGTTTTAGGAATCCGTTCAATAATTCTACAAGCTTCCAAATCACTCCTCCTGCAAGAGTTAGTTGCAAACCCCTTTCTAGTTGATCAGATAAATCTTCCTAAGTTATTTTCTTGCTGAATTATTTGATGCATTGCATCTTTGATCAGATTTTTTTTGCCAAAGAAGTATTCGTTCCTTTTTTTCAATAAGATGAAGGGTGAGTATCTTTTGACTATTAGTTACTCACAAGGTGACTTCAAGTCACCCTGTGAGTAAGATAAAATTAATCGTCTAAAACTTATTTCACATAATCAATCGCCAAATTACAAAGTGTCCGCACGCCCAATTTCATCGAGCTTTCATCAATAAAAAAATCAGGGGTATGGTGAGACGCAGCCTCCTCAGGGTTTTGTCCTTTTGGCATTCCACCTAAAAACAAAAATAGTCCAGGTACTTTCTGAGCATAAAATGAAAAATCTTCCGCCCCCGTTCGAGCATCAACTAATTTTACATTTTCTTTTCCAGCTACTTCTTGGACGGTTGGCAACATTTGGCTCGTCAAATCAAGATCATTGAAAGTAATTGGATAACCTCTGGTAATATTTACCTCCGCAACTGCACCTGAACTTTCTGCAATTTTGGTCGCTGTCAACTTTATTTTTTCATGAATCTTTTTTTGCATTTCCACATCCAACGTTCGAATCGTTCCGATCAATTCCACTTCCTCCGGAATGATATTACTCCGGACTCCGCCACGAATTAATCCGATACTAATGACTGCACCTTCTTTGGTCAATTCAGTTTGACGACTGATGATCGTTTGCAAACCAGTTATGATTTGAGAAGCAGCTACGATTGGATCTACCCCTGCCCAAGGAGTTGAACCGTGCGTTTGTTTTCCTTTTACTTTGATTTCTAGACGATCGACAGCAGCCATTGTTCCACCAGGTTTGTAGGCAATTTTTCCAACTTCCGTTTTAGAATTAATGTGCAAACCGAAAATTACATCCACTTTTGGATTTTCCAAAACACCTTCTTTTACCATCAATTCTGCGCCACCTTCTTCTCCTTGTGGTGCACCCTCTTCTGCCGGTTGGAAAATAAAAACAACCGTTCCTTTTATATCTTTTTTTACCTTCGCCAAAACTTCAGCTGCCCCCATCAACATGGCAACATGAGTATCATGACCACAGGCATGCATCACTCCTACATCGATACCGTTGTAAGTTGATTTGACTTTTGAGGCAAAAGGAACATCCACTCTTTCGACCACAGGAAGGGCATCCATATCTGCACGTAGGGCTACAGTTGGCCCAGGTTTTCCACCTTTCAAAATTCCAACCACACCAGTATGTGCAATTCCTGTTTTTACTTCTAGACCTAAGTCCAGAAGGTGCTTCGCCACTTTTTCAGCAGTTTTAAATTCCCGATTTGATAGTTCTGGATTTTCATGAAGATGTCTTCTCCACTCAATTACTTTAGGTTCAACTTGATCCGCAAGCGCATCAATTTTTTGTTTTAATTCCTTTTTAGAAATTTCTGCATTTGCATTGGTCGGCATTTGGGAAAACCCAACATTCAATATCATTAAGCAAACAAGACAAGTAAAAAATCGTTTTTTGAATTGGTTCATTTTATTCTTTTTAGAAAAATTTAAAAAAATAACATCTGAAATAATTTTCATTTTAACATTAGAAAAATAATATTTTCACTACTTTTAGATTTTATAAAATTAAATATCTTTGAAAATCCTATCATTTTATTTCCTAAAACTAAACAACATTTTTTTAAAACCAATAAACATTAAGTAGCTATGCACAAATCCGCTCCTCTCAAAAAATTTCTAATCGTTTTCGTTTTTTTAATTTTCTCTTCTTCTATTTTTTCTCAAGCTCAAAAAGAACCAAAATTCGGAAAAATCAGTCTCGAACAATTGCAGAAAACAGTGGATGAAAAATTTCCAGATGCACATGCAGTTGTATTGTTTGATTATGGTGATTCTTATTATAGCTTTGTCCAAAACTCAGGTTTACAACTAACCACCGAAAGACATATTGCGATTCAATTTTTTGATAATACAGAATTTGATTTAGCTACTTTCGAGGTTTCTCTTCTTAATTATCGAGGAAATAAAGAAAGACTCGAAAATGTAAAAGGATATACATACAATTTGACTGATGGGAAATTTGATCGAGTGAAATTTTCCAAAAAAGATATTATCACAGAAGAGGTTGATGAAGATACTCAGTCGAAAAAATTCACCATGCCTAATGTAAAAGAGGGTTCTATTATCGAAGTAAAATATATTGTCCGTTCAGATTTTTATTCCAAAATGGAACCGTGGTATTTTCAAGATCAAGTTCCTACTCGATATAGTGAATTTAATATTGAGATTCCTGAGTTCTTTACTTTTAACAAAAACATGGTTGGTTTCCATGCTCCATTTATCAAAAAAAATAAAGAAAAAACTATGGGCGGATATCGTGTTTTCACTCAAGGTTGGGTGATGAAAGATTTGCCAGCTTTTGAAATCGAAGATCATATGCGATCCTTTAGGAACTATGTTTCAAGAATTGATTTTGAATTAAAATCAATCCAAATACCTTATGGCCCAATCGAAAATTATTCTAAATCTTGGGATAAAATTGGAGAAAATTTAATGAAACACAATCGATTTGGAGTGGATATTAAAAAGGGAAGAGGAACTAAAGATATTGTTTCAAAATTTGAAGGAAGCAATAACATGGAAAATATGGTTGCCATTTATGAATATGTAAAAACCAATATGAAATGGGATGGGAGATCAAGATTATATAGTCAAAAAGGAATTAGTAAAGCATTAAAAGAAGGCAAGGGAAATTCGGCTGATATTAATTTAACATTAATTGCTACGCTAAAAAAAGCAGGTTACAATGTCAAACCTGTTGTGCTAAGTACTCGAAAAAATGGAATGATTCCTTTGACACATCCATCAAGAAACAGTCTTAATTATGTGATTGCAGTTGTCGAGCTTGAAGGAAAAACTATATATTTAGATGCGACTAACGATTATTTCCCCGCAGGATTTTTGCCTTATCGATGCTTCAATGGGAATGCAGTTCTTGTGGGAGAAGAAAAATCCCAACTCATTGATAATTTAAAACCTCAGGCAAAATATAAATCTGTTACACAAAACAAATTGACCATGACTCCTGATGGAACATTGGAAGGAACAGTAAAAAAAACAAAATCAGGCTACCAAGCCCTCAACTTTAGAAAAGCATATAACCGAGCAGACAATGAAGGAGCCTTCGTTGAAAACCTTCAAAACAAACAAGAGGGATTAACTATCGAGAGTCATCAATTTGAAAACATATCCGATATTTACAAATCTATCAAAGAGGAATATCAAGTTACGCTTGATGATAAAGTTGAGATGGCTGGCGACCTTATTTATTTAAATCCAATGGTTAACAATGCCTATTCTGAAAATCCATTTAAGATGGCGAAACGACAATACCCTGTTGATTACGCCATTCCAATTGAGGAAATTTATATGTTTCAATTCACGCTTCCGGAAGGCTATACAGTAGAATCTATGCCAGAAAAAGTGAATCTAGGATTACCAGAAAAAGCTACTTTATTTTCCTATAGTGCCAAAAAAATAGGTGATAAAATTACTATAGTTAGCCGAGTTAAGATTACAAAAACGCTGTTTGTTGGAGATGAATATGAAATGCTAAAAGAGTTTTATAATTTGATTATAAAAAAACACACGGAGCAAATTGTTTTGAAAAAATCGTAATCTGAGTTCCTTAACTTTCTTGCTCCAAACATTTTTTGGAGCAAGAAAAATTTCACAAAAAATATTCTTGTTATGAAAAAATACACTTTTATCATTCTTGTAAATATACTGTTATTTAATTTTTCTCTTTTTGCAAAAAACACGCCTACTCCATCAGATGATAGTAATTATTCCATTTATAATATCTCTGCTGAATTATTGAAAGATGCGAATGCAGTGGTAAGAATGGATTATACTTCTTTCGAATTAAAGTCGAAAAATAATGCAACGGTTACTCGGAAGTATGCCATTACAATTCTAAATAATAATGCTGATAGCTATGCACAGTTCAGAGAATACTATGATGACTTCACTAAAATAAAATCTATCAAAGGAGTTATTTATGATAAAAATGGAAAAGTAATTAAGAAGATAAAAAAGAAAGAAGTTAATGATGTGAGTGCGGTTTCGAATATTTCTTTAATTGAAGATACTCGCATGAAATATATCGAAGTACTACAAAACAATTATCCATTTACGATTGAGTTTGAGTTTAAAAAAGAGTTCTCAGGAATGCTTTCCTACCCTCGCTGGATTCCTGTTGGAGGTTATAAAATGGCGGTGGAACAATCTACTTATATCGCAAAGATCCCTAACAAATTAGGCATGCGATACCTCGTGAAAAATTTTTCAAATGAACCAGAAATCACCTCGGAGGATGACTCAAAAATTTATACTTGGAACGTAGAAAATTTTCAAGCAATTGATTCAGAGCCATACGGCCCTGATTACAGAAATTTCCTACCAATGGTTTATCTGTCGCCAAATGAATTTGAATATGATGGCTATTCTGGTAACATGGAAACCTGGGAAAGTTTTGGGAAATGGCTAAAAAGGTTGGAAGAAGGAAGAGATGAATTGAAAAAAGAAACCGTTCAAAAAGTAAATGAATTAGTTGCTGGTGCTGATAGTGAGGAAGAAAAAGTAAAAATTATTTACGAGTACCTTCAATCCAAAACTCGATACATTAGCATTCAATTAGGCATCGGTGGTTGGCAACCTTTCAAAGCAACAGAGGTGGATAAAAATGGCTACGGTGATTGTAAAGCATTAAGTAATTATACCCACGCTATGCTCAAGGCCGTTGGAATCAAATCATACAACGCATCGATTGGAGCAGGTAGAGGACATCCTTCTTTTGATCCAAATTTCCCATCAATGGGTTTTGCTAACCATCAGATACTTTGTGTTCCTTTGGAAAATGATACTATCTGGTTAGAATGCACCAGTCAAGATAGTCCCTTTGGTTTTATGGGATCATTTACCGATGATCGGAATGCACTTTTATACACCGCAGAAGGGGGGAAAATAGTTCGAACAACTCGCTACCCACAAGAGGTGAATACCCAAAACCGCGTAGCTAAAGTAAAAATAGATATAAAAGGAAATGCACGTGCAAACATTGTTACAAAATATCGAGGGCTGCAATATGAAAATGTTCAATATCAATTTAAAAGAAATGAAAAAGAGCAAAGAGAAGAACTTTTCGAAAATTTGGACATTCCTAACATGGAAATCGAAAATTTCAAATACGCTCAAATAAAAAGTAGGATTCCAGAAGCAACAGAGGAAATAAATTTAGAAATAAAAAATTATGCTTCGGTGAGTGGGAAGCGAATTTTTATCCCATTTAATATTTTAAATAAAAGAAAAAAAACACCGCCTAAAGTTAAAGATAGAAAAACTGAGGTCGTCATCAATATGGCTTACATTGATACCGATGAAATCATTTACGAAGTGCCTAGTTATTTTGAAGTGGAGCATTTGCCAGAATCGGTGAGCTTCGAATCTGACTTTGGGTCGTATACCGCAACTGTATCAAAGGATGGAAATCAAATTACTTATGTGCGAACTTTAAAGTTTAATAAAAACACTTATCCTGCGAAACGGTATGATGACTTATTAAAATTTTATAAAAAAATAGTGCGAGCGGATAAAATGAAATTGGTGATTATAGGAGAGGATCGACCGTAAATTATTTATTACTCACAAGGTGACTTCGAGTCAGCTTGTGAGTAATACCATATATTTATTTCACAAAAAAAGGCGACTTGAAAATGAATTCAAGTCGCCTTTTTTATTTTTCAAAAAATCAAAACATTAGTGAATAATTATTTTTAAACTCTTCGTTTCTTGATTTTCATTAATTACTTGTAAGTAGTACAATCCTGCATTTTGAGGTGCCGTAAATCTTTGCACTTGCTCGCCTACATTCATTTGTACTTTTTTATTTTCAATCATTTTTCCAACTGAATCAAATAATCTGAATTCGAAAATTTGATCTTGATTATTAGAAATTTGAATATTCAATTCACCATTTGTTGGTGCAGGATTTGGATGAACAGTTGCGGCAAAAGTTACTGCTGGTGCAGGGCTAAAAATGCCAGTTGAGTTATCAACTGTGAATATGAATGTCTCTCCACATCCGTTAGCATCACCCACCACTACTCCATATACTCCATCCGTCAATCCGGTTACATCTTCAGTATCAGCGCCATTGCTCCACTCAAAAGTATAAGGTGGCGTTCCGTTACTAACCGTCAAATTAATTGCACCAATTCCTGTTCCGTCATCATTGGTAATAAGTGCTCCACCATTAATATCGACTACTGTCAAATTCAAAGTAACCATACTATCACATCCTGTAACTACTGAAGTTAAAGCATTCATAAATGTACCAGTATTGGTATAAATTTCATTCCCGATAGTGTAAGTTTCATCTTTACAAATCGTTTCAAATAATTCATATTCTTGAACTGGATTTACATTCAAAGTCAAAGTAACGGTACTATCACATCCACTCAAAGTATTGAAGTTACCTACATACGTTCCTGCTTGCGTCAACAATTCAGATCCAAATGGATATTGCTCCCCTTCACAAATCGTTTGACCAATCAATACTGCTTGCGATGTCTGAACACTCAAAGTCAAAGTGACTAAAGTTTCACAGCCATTCGGACTACTAAAGGTACTCGTGTATACGCCACTTTCCGTATAAATATTATTTCCAAAATTGTAAGAATCGCCTTCGCAAATTACTTCATTCAAGATTGGTGGCACTCCTGCAAGAACGGTTAAATTGACTGAGACAGTACTATCACATCCTCCAATCGTCACAAGTGTTTCTGAATAAAGTCCTGTTTCTATTAAATTTGTTCCATTGAAAATATATTCTTCACCTTCGCAAATTGTCTCATTGACGAGGACTGAAATATTTTGTTCAACTGATAAATTTAAGGTCACCACACTATCACATCCACTTGCCGAAGTCAACGTATTTGTATAATTTCCAGCTTCTGTATATGTTGAATTTCCTACGCTGTAACTTCCCCCTTCGCAAATAGTTTGAGTAACATTTTCCGAAAACGAACTCACCACAGCAAGTTGTAAAGTCACCACACTATCACATCCAGTACTCGAAGCGAAAGTCTCTTGAAAAGTTCCACTTGAAGTTAAAGTTTGATTTCCAAAAGTATATTGGTCTCCAAAACAAATCGCAGCATTATCATTAAATGAAGTTGGATTGACAGTCAATTCTAACAATACGACACTATCACACCCTGTAATTGCAGTCAATATATTTTCGTAAACTCCTGATTCGAAAAATGAATTTGCGCCTACATTATAAGTTTGGCCTTGACAAATTTCAGCGACCAGAGACATGGCATTTTCAGCGGCTACCGTCAAGTCCAAAGTTGTATTAATCTCACAACCTAAACTATTAGTTACTGTATTTTGGTAGGTTCCACTTTCAGTCAAAGCTTGATTTCCTAAGTCATAAGTTTCCCCAAAACAAATCGTTTCTGTTAAACTTTCCGCAGTTGCTAGAACAGTCAAATCCAAGGTAACCATACTTATACATCCATAAGTCCCTGACAAAACATCATCATAAGTTCCTGTTTCTGTATAAACATTATTTCCAATCGTGACACTTCCTCCTTGACAAATTTCCTCTGTCATATTTTCAAAATAAGTACAACTAAAAATCGCAATCGCATCATCATCTGCACCTGCTACATAAATATGTCGACCAAAAGGATCAAGTGCTACAAACCTAGAGCCAGACAATCCATTTACATTATCGATTCCATCTTCATGTTTAAACTGATAAGTTAACGCACTTGTATTTTCATCTCTTTCAAATAAAACAATCGCATTTTCTCCACCACTTACTGCATAGAAATGAGTTCCATCAGGATTCAAAGCAACTGCTCTTGCACCAGCTAATCCATCTATTCCATTCACTCCATCTTTGTACATTTCAACAAATGTTAACTTCCCTGTCGTAATGTTTCGTCTAAATGCAGAAACTGAGTTATCATTATATCCACATACGTAAAAACTTTTTCCATCAGAACTAACTACTGCTGAGTGTGCACCATTCAATCCATTTACATTGGCAATTCCATTTTTATATTCTTCAATAAAAACCAAAGTACCGTCTGCTGGATCTCTTGAAAAAGAAACAATCGCATCATCTGCATAACCGGTGGCATAAGCAAAATTCCCATCCGCAGAAATGGCAAATGAGTTAGCTCCATTCAACCCATTCACTCCATTTACCCCATCTTTAACTATTTGAATATATGATAATTCTCCTGTGGCAGCATTCCTTTGGAAAACTGAAATCGCATCATCATAATATGCCGCAACATAAACGTAGTTTCCATCAGCACTTACTGTTACAAATCGAGCTCCATTCAATCCATCTACCCCTGCAATATTATCTTTTATTTTTTCTACAAAAATCAACTCTCCAGTTATTTCATCTCGATCAAAAACAACTAAAGCATCATCACTATTTCCAGTTGCGTAAGCATGTTTTCCATCAGGACTAACCGTAATGGAATAAGCTCGATATAATCCATCTACTCCATTTTGGCCATCCTTAACCATATCGATATAAGTTAAATTACCCGTCGCTTCTGATCTCGAAAACATGACTACCGAGTTATCATCATAAGCCGCAGCATAGACGTTTTTCCCATCAGGACTAACGGTAAGAGAATATGGTTTCCCTAAGCCAGCCACACCATTTGTTCCACTTTCTTGACTTTCGGTAAAGCTTAAACTTCCATCACTTTCTTTTTTAAAGACTACTACTGCACCACTTCCATTAGCAGCAGTATAGATTTGGTTTCCATCAGGACTGACTGCAATATTAACTGGATAATTCATTCCATTGACGCCTACATTTCCTTCTACTTGTGCTTCTTTAAAAGTTAAAATCCCCGTCGTTGGGTTTCTTTCAAAAACATTAATTGCATTATCATTTGCACCTAAAGCATAGATATAATTTCCATCTGCACTTCCGGAAACATTAAATGGAAAGGCTAAATAATCTACTCCATTTTGACCATCTTCTTGGGTTCCCATAAAGGTCAACGTACCAGCAGCAGCATCCCTTGCGAAAATTGCAAGAGCATTATCGTAGACTCCAGTTACATACACATTTTTTCCATCAGGACTTACAAAAACCGAAAAAGCTCCTGACAATCCATCCACAGAATTCACATTATCTTGAATCGCTTCTACGTAAGTCAATAATCCAGTTGTAGCATTTCGAGAAAAAACCACCACCTTTCCATCAGCGTGCCCTGCTGCATAAATGTGATTTCCATCTGAGCTAATATCGAATCCTAAAACTACATTTAAAGAAGCATCAGTCATTTTTGATTTAAAAGTTAAAAGACCAGTTGTCTCATTTCTTTCAAAAATTGAAATTGCTTGATCATCAGTTGCCGTCACATAAACGTGTTTTCCGTCAGGACTAACTTTCACCATAAAAGGTGCATCTAGTCCATCAACTCCACTCAATCCATCTTTGTGCATATTGAGATAAGTCAAGGTTCCATTGACATGACTTCGATCAAAAGTAACTAACGCATCGTCGAAATTTCCAACCGCGTAAACATTATTCCCATCAGGACTAACCGCAACAGATTGAGCTGAAGTCAATCCTTGAACTCCATTCAATCCAGTCTTAATTACTTCCACAAAAGTCAATTGTCCACCAGGACTTGAGATGCTTTTATTGAAAACATTAATGGCATTAGATCCTGAACTTGTTACATAAACATAGTCTCCGTCGGGACTAACGGCAACAGCACTTGCTTGATCCATTAAAGCTCCACCTCCGGAACCATTATAAACAAAGTCTTCATAATTTAATTGCGCCGTCATCGCTAAGGAGATGAGGCAAAATAGAATTGTAGGGAGGGTTTTACGGTGATTTTTATTGACCATTTTATTTGTTAGTTTTTTTTAGTTTCTCAACTAAAGTCAAAATATTGAATATTCTCTATATAAGTCTAATTCAAATTTTATACCATTAAAGAAATTTCAAAGCACCTTAACACTTAACAACCAATTGATTATTAGTTATATCGCATTTCCTGAATTTTAAGTAAGATCATAATGTTGAACTACTTCGCAGAAAGCTGACGGAGCATCATAAAAAATCCAAAGCCCCAACTTTGAAGTTGAGGCTTTGGATTTCCACTTTCCTTGCTCCCGAGGCAAGCATCAGTAATGATTAAAATTAAATATTTTTCATTAATATCTAAATGCTGGACAGATCACTTTTTGACTTCTTCTTCGTTTCTTCTCATAGTCAAAGACTTTAATTATTGAAAGTTCCGGGCCGCCATTTCCAGCACTCACAGTTCTAAGCGATGATACATTTGCATCGAAAGAAAAAGTGATAAACATTTTTTTATAATCAAATCGAATCGCAAAAATAAAAGCGTCTGTTCCTCTTACATCTTGCCTTTGATCTACATACCATCTTACCCATGCTCCAAAATATAGCGACGCTGGTTGCTTCAGCTTACTCCTCAATTTTTTATATTTCCAAAAAGATCCAATCATTATTTCTCTATGCGGCCCTTGATCTTTAAAGACAAAATTTGGCTTTAGGGAAATATCATCAGTCAGTCGAATATCTGCACCTCCATGAATAGTCAAGTTTCTATATTTTAAAATATCGGTACTACCAGTTCCATCTTCAAAAAATGATACTCGCGGTTCATTGATATGAGAAAGAGACAATCCGGTATACATCATATTCTTATTATCGAAAGCATAAAACCACCCTAGACCAGCTGAGAGATCCCAAAAATTAATTTGATCAGAAGATCCACCTTCAATTAATGGTTCGCCGTCGTGAGCAATGATATTAGCATAATTAACACTATTGCTCATGTATGAACTTTGTAATCCAAAAGAGATATAGTTTTTACCTCGTCCATCTAATGATTTTAGCAGAGAAAAAGATAGTCCTCCATAACTAGTCGTAAAATCTAAATCACCAGCTACATCCTTATACACTTGTATACCTGCGCCAATAAAATCGTCTTTTCCAATTTTTATTAATTTAGTATCTGCCGAAGCTGCAAAAGTTTTGAATCCGTTGGTGAAATTATTCCATTGAGATCGATAATTTAAAATCAATCTTAGGTCTCCATCGAATAGTCCAGTCATCGCTGGATTCATGATGGTAGGTGAAGCATGGATGTGAGAGAAGTGAACATCTTGAGCATTCAGAGCAAGGGTCACCAACAGTATAACTACTGTGTAAATGTGTTTCATGGTAATGTATTAAAATGGTTAGTGTCATGTATCGGCATTCTTATCATTTATTTCTTGGTTAGAAAAATAAATAATAACTCTGCTTTAGTAGGAAAAGTGAAAGGAGGGAAAATAGCCTTGGTGGGAAAAACGCTTTTTTTCAAATAATATCCTACTATAAAAAAGTCAATTTTTGTGCCAATGGTCTCTTTATTTTTAAGAGTAGAAAGAGAGTGTGACAGCCGTTTTAGATGTATATGCTTTCTTTTTAATGCATCTTGAATGGGTAGCGAGTAGAGAAAAGGCATGCCTTGCCTCTACAGGAATCAATTATTATATATTCAAATTTTCCAAAAAAAAAGAAAAGGCATTTGCTGAGTAGCAAATGCCTTTTGATTATAAAATGAAGTTCTTAACTCTTTATTAAACGTAGCCTAATGCTCACCAGTAACATATAATCAGATACTTCAACATCATCTATTTTTTAACTTTATTTAAGGATGGTAACATTTCCATTTCTAATAAATGTCTCATCATTCAAACAGAAACCTTCTAAATAATAAATATAAACTCCCGGATTAAGTACTTTTCCTTTAAATGTTCCATCCCAAGATTGGCTGATATTATTCGTTTCATAGACAACTTCTCCCCATCGGTTATAGACTTTGAGTAAAGAAATCTGGCCAAATCCCTCATGCCTTATTTCAAATCGATCATTATATCCATCTCCATTTGGAGAAATCATATTTGGAATTTGCAACTTTGAATATTGGCATCCTTTATTTACATTTATCGTAATTTCTTCCAGCGCCACACAACCAAATTCATCAACAACCGAAATATAATAAATGGTCGTTTCTTCAGGTGAAACCGTCATCTCTCTACAGTCTTCACAAATCGTTCTGATACCATCTGACCAGGTAATTACATCTTGCATATCGTCCGTCGATGCCATCAAAAATGCAGATTCACCAAGCAAAATTGTTTCATCATCAGAGACCACCAACTCAGCTGGAGTATTGACATATACCGTAACACTTGTCTCCACAATTGTACCTAAACAACTCGCTGCACTTACTTTATACGTTATAGTCGACGAAGGTAAAACTATTGGATTAGGACAATGGTCACAACTCAATCCTACTGTCGGGGACCAGGTAACAAAATCTGCTCCTTCGACAAATAACTGTCCTTCTTCTCCTAAACATAATTCTAATCCTTCTACATAAATATCAGTCGGCGGATCAATTATTAATTCTGTAATGATGAGGCTATCACAACCTGCTACGGTGCTCAGACTCTCTGTAAATTCTCCCGCTTCAAATTGATATGCACCTGCAATAAAAACACTATCGCCAGCACAAATTACTTCTTGCATATAAGTGGTCGCATTATCTAATAACGTCACATAAGTATGAAGTAAACTATCACAGCCATTTACGGATTGTAAAACATCGGTAAAAATTCCTCCCGTAGTTTGATAAGCTCCTGCCAAGACAATACTATCGCCTTCACAAAGATTTCGGTAAACAACAGTTGGTTGCACATCCATCACTTCTAATACTAAATTCGTGATACTATCACATCCATTGATAGACGTGAGAGTTTCAGAATATACTCCAGAAGTATTATAAGCATTGTTGCCAATCTGGTACGTATCACCTGCACAAATGATTGCTTCAATTGTCTCTTCCTCAAATGGAAGGATATTCAAATTCAACATAATGATACTATCACATCCTGTGATGGATAATAAAGTATCAATATAAAGTCCTGATTGATTGTACAATGAATCTCCTACTTGAAAATAATCATTGGCACAAAGTGTCGCTGAAATTGGCAATTGGAAATTCGGAACAACTGAAAGATTTAAGGTCACTAAACTATCACACCCTGAAGTTGCGATTAAGTTTTGTTCGTGAATTCCTGGAGTTTGATAAGTTACATTTCCAAGTGTATATGAATCTCCCGTACAGATTGTTGCATTTATGATTTCCTCTGCAGGGAATAAAACTGTCAAATCTAAATTCACAATGCTATCACATCCTCCCGCCGAAGTCAGCGTATCAACATACAATCCTGACTCTGTCAGAATTTTATTTCCAAACTCGTATGATTCGTAAGAACAAATCGTCACAGCTTGGTCTTCCATAATCATATCTGTTACCATTAAGATTAAGGTAACTGAACTGTCACAACCTGAAGTTGCGATTAAGTTTTGTTCGTAAGTACCCGTTGCGAAATAGGTTTCATTTCCAAATTGATAACCAGTTCCTTCACAAACTGTTGCTTGAATATTTTCTACTGACTCTGGTAAAACATTTAATGCTAAAATAATGATACTGTCACATCCGTTCGCAGCAGTAAGTGAATCGATATAAGTTCCACTTGCGGTTAATTCAATTCCTGCAAAAATGTAGAACTCATTTTTACAAATTTCCTCCTGCAAGTTAGTGGTAGAGTTTGGCAAAACAGTTAAGTCAGTTATGATGATACTGTCACATCCAGAAATGGTAGTTAAAGTATCGAAGTAAATTCCTGTCGCCGTTTGGTTTACGCCTTCGGCAAAATAATTTTCCCCTTCACAAATTGAAACTAGGATATTTGTTCCTGCATTTAAATCAACAGTCAAGTCTAAAATAATTGTACTATCGCAACCTGCTGCCGAAGTTAACACTGTGGTATAAATTCCACTCGTCGTATACGTTGAATCGCCAACGATATAACTTACCCCTTCACAGATTGATGCAACTATCGCGTTTTCATTTTCTCCTAATGTTGTTAAATCTAAAGTGATTGTACTATCGCAGCCATTTACCGTTGTGTACATTTGTACATACGTCCCACTTGCCGTATATGTCGAATCGCCTAATACGTAATTTTCTCCAAAACAGATTTCTGCTACAATCGAATTATCAATTACATCATTGACTGATAAGTCTAAAATAATTGTACTGTCGCAACCTGCTGCCGAAGTTAATACTGTGGTATAAATTCCACTCGTCGTATACGTTGAATCGCCAACGATATAACTTGCCCCTTCACAGATCATTTCTACCAAATTCGTTACATCATTTGCAATGACAGTCAAGTCTAAGATTACTATACTATCACAGCCATTGATCGTTTGCATTTCTATCGTATAAATTCCGCTCGTAGTAAAGCTAGAATTACCAACTTCATAACTTGAACCTTCACATATTTCCGCAACTACATTTTCATTATAAATTTCATTAACCCTCAAGTCTAATACAATGACACTATCACAACCATTCATTGTTGCCATATTTGTTGTGAAAATTCCGGTCGTTGTGTAAGTTGAATTACCAACTTCATAACTTGAACCTTCACATATTTCCGCAACTACATTTTCATTATAAATTTCATTAACCGTCAAGTCTAATACAATGACACTATCACAACCATTCATTGTTGTCATATTAGTGGTGAAAACTCCGGTCGTTGTGTAAGTTGAATCGCCAACTTCATAAG
>Ga0115005_10002406_pt1 | contig 14899 bp, 12 predicted proteins | sample ArcOceMetagenome_FD_87163 | JGI IMG/M metagenome (GOLD analysis project Ga0115005, IMG submission 87163) | Marine eukaryotic phytoplankton communities from Arctic Ocean - Arctic Ocean - Greenland ARC118M Metagenome | ecosystem: Environmental > Aquatic > Marine > Oceanic | place: Arctic Ocean... | reverse complement strand
AGATACAATAATGGGAGAGAAAGAGGGATTTAAGGAAGTTGCAATTGAACCTCTTCGGCAATTCGCCAAGGATTCCATGCACTTGGTAAAGAAATGCACAAAGCCCGACCGCAAGGAATTCACCACTATTGCTAAGGCTGTAGGAGTTGGTTTCTCCATCATGGGATTCATTGGATTCTTTGTAAAGCTTGTTCACATTCCAATCAACAATATTCTTGTTGGAGGTTAAAGCTTAAAGCATATTTTTTTGTTGGAAGATAGAGAGATTTGTGTGAGAGGGTTTCTTCAGTACCAATAATGTACTTTATAAAGATTTGCTTTTTGTTTCAGTCAAATTTTGAATAGTGTACATCATGGCTATATTGATATTGTAGTTCATAGTTCAGTTGTTTTTAAAAAAATTAAAAAATGGGTGCATGAAATGAATAACAAGAGATTCTCTTGGTACCACCGGTCGATGGGCAGAACACAAACGCGGGAAGGAGAAGAAGTGAGAGGCGCCCAGGAGCCAGGAGCCAGGAGCTGACCACTAAAACAACTATGTTCTCTCGTTCACTTTGACACGGTATCTTATGCACATACTTACCATAGCGGAATCACACTTCGCCGGTTAATCGATGCTATTTCAAAGTGTGAGATATATTGTTATTCTAGTTGCAATTCATTCAAGCAACATCGCATCAGCTTGTCACCTAAACTCTAGCAGTGAAATGTCATTTGCCAGCCCACCGACAAAAAAACTAAAATCTGAAGGGAGCGGAAGTAATACCAATGAACAGCCATTTCTATCTCCGCCACACCAATGCAACACTTCTTTGAAATATAGCAATGCAAACAGTTCAACTCGTCAAATAGACGGCGGCAATGGTTCAGATCAGAAGGAGCAAAACGTTAGATCTCTCATGCTCAGAGAAGCGGGGTACGATATTGATGACCCTACAAATACGAAGAAACGTCAAAACTATTTGGCTTGGGATGACTATTTCATGGGCGTATCATTTTTGAGTGCCCAAAGATCTAAAGATCCAGACATTCAAGTGGGAGCTTGTATAGTGGACGAAGACAATAGAATTGTGGGAATTGGTTATAATGGATTTCCTCGTGGATGTTCTGACGAATGTCTGCCCTGGGCGTCAACCGACGAAAAAGGACGAGAGTTACATACTAAGCATCCATTCATGTGCCCGGCTGAAGTGAATGCTATTTTGAATAAAAGTAGTGCTGATGTGAAGGGGACGAGAATCTATGTTGCTGGGATACCGGATAATGTCGCCGCAAAGACCATAATTCAGGCAGGCGTCATCGAAATTGTTTACATGAATGAACCCGGTGATGATGATTCAACCAAAGCAAGCCGAATCATGTTTGAAATGTCAGGAGTTCGATTAAGACGCTATGCAGCGTCTTCAATATCTCCACTGGATTTCAGCAAAATCGAAGGAAAACCTTGTGAGACAAATGGTGGAGAACTCAAGAAAGCATCTGAAGATGATGCTGTCAAGCACAGAAATCTGTTAATAAAAGAGGCTTCATTTGACCCCAAAGAAGCAAAAGTGCAAAAACGTGATGACTATTTGTCATGGGATGATTACTTCACAGCAGTTGCGTTTTTGAGTGCAAGGCGTAGCAAAGATCCAAATACTCAAGTAGGCTGCTGTATTGTCGATGCAAACAAATGTATCGTTGGAATTGGTTACAATGGGTTTCCTCGAGGGTGTTCTGATGATCACTTGCCATGGGCCAGAGTTGCTGAATCAGAGTTGCACAAGAAGTACTCGTATGTGGTGCATGCCGAGATAAATGCTATTTTGAACAAAGGGAGCAAAGATGTGAAAGGTGCATCACTGTATGTAGCACTCTTCCCTTGTTGTGAATGTGCAAAAGTGATAATACAGGCTGGTATCAAAGAAGTTGTGTATCTTAGCGATGTGGTAAGTACAAATTCTAGAGGATGTTGTCGTAGCTAGTGCGGTGTGCTCATTTGATACTCCTTCTAATATCTGCTGCGCGTTGAGTACAGTACCATGACACAGACTCGTGTAGAGCAAGTAGAATCATGTTTGAAATGGCCGGAGTGGAATGTAGACAGTGCAAACCATCGAAACAGGTCATCGAGATTTCGTTTCGAACGTAGACGAAGTTCAGATTTTTGAATGACAAGAAAAATTGTTGCTTTGGACTTCGCGATAAACATTCAAGATAATATTGTCAATGATTTATATGATGAAATTCGAAAATGCCAGACGATGATGAACATGATAACATATTTGATACACTGACAAACATACCAGGGAATGGCATGACATCTTTTGTCTACTACTTGTACTTCGCATTAAATCTTTGATCAGTGGTTTCGTTAATAAACATCACCTAGTTTCTGAACAACGATTCATGTATTAAAACACTATAGGTGTGATGTAAACAAAGCCTTGTGATTCAAATCTGAAATGTTTCCAACCAACAAGCGGTTAAGTGTATCCGAATCTGCTCCTCGAAAAGGATGCGATGGACAAAGTGATTTCTACGTTGCAAGCAACGTCTAAGATGGCTTCTCCGAAGCCTACTTACTGTGTTGCCTATCTGGTATCAAGCTGATACCCACAGATGTGGGATCAATCAGTTGACTACCTGGGAATAAGCCAGTAGGGATCTAGTCTCCTATCCACGAATGATAAATGGAGATGGGACTCCGAAAACCCAAAGCTGGGTGGGCGGCGGGAGGCGGGAGGTTCGAGGCATTCGATTGATGAATCGAAGCAAGAATGAGATGGTGGATGAGAATCTCTGGGAGTCACGACTGAAGAAGGATCTGGGACTGGAATGTAAAACATTCTCTGTCCTTTTCCAAACTTCAGTCGGGTCTTTACCTATTCTTCCGTCGCTGCCCTTCGGATACTGCGCCTTCCCATCATTGATCATTGGTAAAGCATTTTTTAAATGATATACTATTGCAGTACTCGTACGTGTACAGTGCCTCCTACTTCGAAACTGGTTCTCCAAGACCGAATCTCTTCAATGGAAGGGCGGGCATCAGTCGAGTATGAAAATCACAAAATTAATCTTGAAATTAAACAAAAATTAAACCCAACCGTTGCATTTTGTGAGGTTCAAGGTAAACTGAAAACTGAGTGTAACTGTAAACTCATTCGTGGGAATTTGAACAAGACTCGTCAGGCTCTTTTGAGGAATTTCAATTCGAATCTGCCACCATCCATCTTGAATCTTTCTCAAAACTTCGTTGGATGGAAAAAAAGAACAATCGGATGATCTAGCTAGAGATCGCAGAAGAAGTTTCCACATTCAACATTCCCATCCCACGTAGACCCCATCGCCCCTTATAAAGCAACATGATCCAGCAGAGCAGAGATACCGACACTCATTCAAGACCTAGAAGTAATTATCGCACCACCAACAGCACGACGGCACGTCATAATTCTTTCGTTTCAGAGCCTATTCGAATTCCTCCTGCTCCAACTCCGTCATTTGACCAGATTCCAATCGACCAAATTAGATACTATAACAATAGGTCATGGAATATGTACAATCGCATAACAGAACATAGAGAAACAGGCCGAAAGAGGAGTCAGTCCGCTGCAACATTGCCACTGAGAAGAGACATGATTTCTTCGTCAGAATCAGTCTTCTCCGTCAAAAGCGAATCTAATTCCTCCTCCAAGAGCAGCGAGGAATCCACATCCAGGTCTTCGGAGGGTTTATCTAAGTCAGGATATTGTACCATGAACATGCGCGCATTGAGGATCCAGAGAAGAAACGCTAGAAATCAAGTTAACGCAAAATCAATGTAAGGATTCGGCCTGCGCCACCACAAAACACTATTTGAACAAACCACTGACCCTATACGAATATACGCAGCACTCAGAGCGAGTGTATAAATAAGTAACTTTATAAATATCAATCTTTGCATACAGTATATTCAATATGATGCTGCTTCTTTTGAGTTCCTGTGCACTTTTTGTATCTGTTGCATTCGGGAATGTTCAGGAAATCTTAGCGGCGCACTGTCCATTCAAACAAATTCAAAATGTATCGTACCAAGAGGGGTTTCTATAAATGAGAAACCTTTCATAGTTCTTTTCATGGTTTTGTTTGGCGTTGAGCGAGCGAGCTATATGAATGAACTCATATAGACCGTGGTTCATGACAGTTACATAACGATATGGTAGGAAAGCTAATGGAATACCACCAGTGTTAGATTCTAACCTACATGTACCAGGTACCGAGTTAAATGGTTCTTCAATCTTGGTTCAATATTGCCATGAAGAATTATTTTCCAAATTTAGCTTCGCATGGACAGAAGTAGAAAGTGTCAAAAGACCTATGCTTTTGCCTCACATTTTTGGTGACATCACGCCGTGTGGCCCGTCGAAACTAAACTGCACCCCGGCACCGGTTTGACCCTTTCGAACAGATTTCCTACCGGTTCGGTCTGGTCGAACAGTTTATTGTGCAAAATGTATTCCTCCAGCCTCACCGTTGGAAGCGCCAATCCCCCAGGTAACATCAGTGAGCGATTTTATTTGCCTTGATATTAAAAAATTAAAATAATATCATCAAAATCAACTGGATACACTAGTATGTCTGTGACAGTTTTGGTCTGTCTCATTCTTTCTATATGTACTTGATTTGTATCATAACTCTCACGGTGTCAATGCCGCCATCGCTTTTCAAAGCCCTCGTCCATTTGAGGCTCCAGAAACCCTCTAAACACAACATCTGAAGGCTTACTCCATTCCCCATTATTTATATTCCAATCTGCACTCCATCGAGCTCCGTAACCAATCGTATTCCTCACTTCCATGATGGGAGCTTCGACCGTTCCAAAGACATGAATATTGATCCAAGCTGCATCTCTGATCATGTCCTTTACAATAGCGACTGCTGCTTCGTTCTTTTCTATATTATTCCCTCTTGAGACACCAAAGAATTGATCTATTTCCCCTCGGTGTGAATGCTTTGCCCTCGCCCTTCCAGCAACAGTCAAAATAGGAGGTTTGGCATTGGGTTTGTTAGTAATTGGTTGATTGGCCGCATCGATCAAGTGAGTTATATCTGGTGGAAAACATCTGATTTCTGTTCCTATGGTGGTGCGTAAACCAAGAAGTTCCCGAATGCCTTCTTCTTTGATCATGTTTAGCCATTGGGTGCAGTTGGAGATTGTAATTGACTCCTGCGGTAAACAGTGAATCTTGCTAGACGTGTTGATTTCAGATAGACCCAATTCGTCTGCTGCAATCAAGGGTCGAGGAAAAGTTCGTAATTGTGGTTTCAAAACATTTCTTTCCAGCAGTTTTGCCTTTTCATTTGTAATGCCCATGTCCAGCATATTGTTGTTGTAATGGCGATGTAGGAGAAGTATCCTTCGTGATAATTCTTGATAATATGGTCGACGAGGGATCCCCTTCAAAATCAGAAATCTATCTTCAGCTCTACCTTCTAGATGATCCTCTGTAGATTCTTCATTGGTTGGTGTTGGTGCAATGTCAGAATCCATCTTTTCGTAGTCATTCGTGTATATCGCGTTTACATCAATATCTCTATCGCCGTCGTAGGAGTCAGATTCTAGCAGAAGAGCAGACACCAACCCTTTGGAAAGGTCTAGAATATCATCATCGCACTCTCCTCTACCTTGTTGAAGAATCAATACATCTTTGATACATTTGGACATGACCTCAAATGCATCGTGTTGATAAACATTATTATGAATGTCAGCATCATGTCGTGGCTGAAATATGTTATGATCGTCATTGTTCTTCTCGAAGAAAATGGGAGAACTCGACCGGCGCCAGCATGGCAACAAAGAGAAGGAACAACAACAGTCACCATTGGTGCTTCGCTTTGAAGTTTGATCACCAGCAATTCCGTTGCTCGGAATGAAGAACCAAGGGAAGAGATTATGCATGCTACTGGGTATGATAGATATGCGTCGCTGGTCTCTGGTACGACCTCGATGTATCATATTCTGAATTCGAATATTATCAGTGTCAAACCGTTTTCTGGGGAATCCGTGATATCTCAGATAGGTAGGGACTCACAGGGACCACAGAAGAGTGATGTGGAAGCCACAAGGCTTTTGCAGCGCTGCAATGCAAAATATTCAAACAGCTGAGACAAGGCACTAATAACTAATGACTCCTCCAATTTTTGTTTCAGGATCAAGTGAAGTACCAAACAGTGCGATGAGACGCTTGGTCGCCTCAAACTCGGCAAAGTTGCGCTCATCCTCAATGGTCATTGTAGATTGCGGGAGTGGTTATTCTCGAGTATCAAATTTTTATCGATCCTCCGAAACGAACCTCATACACGTCACTAAAAGTGGCTCGTATATTAGCGCATTGCACACAATCATGCGCTGTCCGAGCAAATCCACAAAATGGTTGCAACAATTGATCGAGATTGTCAAAGAAGTCGATTCAGAAGCTACCCAAGTACTGCTCGGTGCTACAGGCGGAGTTCGTGATCTCATTTCATCTGGTGAAATAACAGCAAAAGAGGTAGAAAGGTTCCAGGAACTCTTGGCCACAACCACGGAACTCCCGTTCAAGGTGCACTTGCTTATCCTTAGTGGAGACGACGAAGCCAAATATGAATTTGTGTCCGCCGAATACTGTGCGAATCAATGTGGTTTCGTAGATGCTAAAAAACAAGAGACAACAACAACGACTAGTTATTGTAATCTCGGACTCTTGTCTTCTGGCGGGATGAGTAGTCAAATATTTGTCAAGGGGGTTTCACACTGCTTACAAACAGAAGTAAAGAAAGGGAACAAATTGGGTCTAGAACATGGGATGGACAAAGGAAAGGCCGCTTTCCACAAGCATGCCAAGGAAGTTATTGAACTAAAGCTCCCTAAGAATTTTGGCGGGGAGAATGTTTTGTATGTGGCAATCGAGAGTTTGGCAGGGGTGGGTGAGAAAGCAGGAATGGGTAGTGGCGTCGTTGTGCCTGTGGTGGAGGCAATCGAGATATTGACAAGTTTCATTGAAAAGAAGACCGAGGAAGACCTAATGCTTGGGGAAGACGTAGGTGAGCGGACTTGGAAGTCGTACTTCCATGTAATGACTGGTATCGTTGGACGACTGATTTTAGAGAGGTTGCATCCCGACTCGAAAGTATTGTTTGCCAGAGAGTTCGAGCTTGGGGAAGACCATATCTTGAAACCCTCATGGCCGCTGGGCCATGCAATTGAAAAGCTCATTCATGAAACAGTACCATGTACTGTATGATAGACGCACCAAGCTGGAAGAGTTTTTCAACGTGTTGAGGACATTGGTCCAGTTCCCCTACATATCGTTGCGCCTATCCAAGATTCTCCACTCACTTATTGTAGCTAATGTATATAATAATACTATTGATTTAGAATAGTGGAACCCAATTCCAGTAGGTTGCTTTGGTTCATCAGGGTGCCTAGTCTGTTGTGTCCTCAATCGTACTCCTCGCCATAGCCACGTTCAAAGGCGCATCTTGTGATGCAGAATAAAGCACGAGGCCGATATGGATAGTGGGGCGCCGCTTTGTTGATCGAGTAGATATTGAATATGTGTGGAAGTATTATGTGCGTCATTATTTTGAGCGAGGACACGACGTGCCTTGCCATCGTCCAAATAAAATGGATTAGTGGAAAGAAACAGTTAGAACCGTTATTCCTACCGGACGTTTAAAGTGTAACGGTTCCTTCCGACCAATCAATGATTTCCGAATGGATTGTGAATTGGGTTATGTGCCGCGAAGGCCACTGAAGTGATGGGTGGGACAAGATGGTTGGGATTTGGATTTTTTATTTGGGACAGTCTCCACTTGTCACTCGTCATAAAACATCATATCAGATATTAGGTCGTATAAAAGAAGGTATAAATACAGTTGAACATTGATACTGTCTGATTGATATACTCTCTCAATAAATAAATCAATATGAAGTTCATCGCGTGCAGTATCTTTGCGCTGTCTCTGGTAGGGAAAACCTTGGGAGCGGCTGTTTCTTTGAAAACAGATCTGGATTACAAAGTCTTTCCTTTACGAAAGAATGAGGAAGCTGCTGTTGTGGAATGGGGAAACTCTGCCATAATATCAGCCCTCGACGGGGCGGTTGCATCCTTTGGCCCTCAAACTTCTCTAGGGGCATTTTTTGAAGTTGAAACTGTGCCCGTCTTAGCTTCGCCAATCAATGGTAGAGGTTCAAGAACAGATATTTCTATCGAAGAGGACCCTGTTGTGGGAGTACCATACCCTGGACCGCTCGATAACGAGGATGACGTCCACGGCAATATGGTAATCATGACTAACGAAGATTCCAACATGTCTGCTGTTGCGATGGCTCGTGTTGCCAAAGAGTCTGGTGCAGCTGCTCTTATGATTGTCAATATGGACAAAAAGAATCCAGATTCTATTAGTTCAATGAAGGCAGAAACTAACGAGGAGGCGAAATATGCCGAGAATTTTATTGATATTCCAGTATTCATGGTTAGTCTTGCTAGCGGAAACTTAATCACTTCTGCAACGTATGAAGAAGGAATGTTGGAAAAAGATATCGTCAATAACGGTATGCCAGACAGAGTAAGATTGTACGGAGCGGGAGACCGCCCTTTCTTTGAAGATGCAGTATCAAAGGATCCAATCCTATACCTTATTCATAATTTGCTCAATGAGGAAGAATGTTCAATGCTCATCAATATGGCTGCAGGAAAATATTCAAAAATAGACGATAGAATTAGCAACGTGCTTGAAAATACTATCGCCGATGAGTCGCGCAAAGCAAAAGCATTTAATGTTGAAAAGGTGAGGCTATGGAAGGGCCAACTTGATGGGCATGCAGGTAAACAAATTGATGAAAGAATTGAACAAGTCACTGGCTATCCGAAGGATCAGTTCAGCGACTGGCACATCACGAAGTTTGAGAAGGGTTCGAAGCACGAAATGCACTATGATTTCCACCCACTTAATTCTCCTGTTGCGACCATTACTGTCTTTTTGAACGAATTAGGAGGTGACAAAAGTGGTGGGGAGATTGTGTACCCAAAAGGAGCGAACCAAGCCATTATGGTTAAGCCAAAGCTGGGGCTTGCTGTTGTCCATCATAATACCGATTTTGAAGGTAATTTTGATTATTCATCTCTTCACGGAGAAAGACCGCTGGAGACAGACGAAGTGAAATATGTTGCAAAGAAATTTGTGTATGCAGCTCCACTTCCTCCGAGTAAAAGAATCGTTTTGCCGCTTCTTGCCTTGGCGAGCGGTGGGAAGTTGCCTCGCTGGGTGATCACTCTCCATGACTATCTCCTCGTTAAGTTTGGCCTTGAGAGTGGAGGGCTCTATTTTGATAAGTTGTGTATCATGGCTCCTATTTTCGTCATCTTTGGAATTGCAAGCTTAGTCTCGTCACTATTCGGAGAAAAGAAGCCAGCTGCCAAAAAGTCCAAAGATGAAAAGAAGGATTAAAAGCTCTTTATAAAACATCCATTGAAACTAAGATACATATTACATATTGTCAACTGCTCTTGAGTTTCGAATTCTGTCACGATGTCTTCCCCGATCGTAAGAGCAGTACGTGGTGCAGAGTCTTTGTTTAGTTGTTAGATTTTTTCGAAGATAACTAGAGATTCAATATGCCGAGTTTGCGGAAATAAATCAAAGGGTTGGACGCTGGTAATTTTGTAGCCGGCGGCAACAATTCCCTCGGCATCTCTTGCTTGAGTTGCAGGATCACAACTCATGTAGACGCAGCGAGCCGGTCCAAATGAATAAAGTTGCGTTAGGAATTCTTCGCTGCAACCCTTACGGGGGGGGTCGATCACAACTACAGTAGTTTCCGTTGGAAAGTCTTTGACAAGTGTTGAAGATAGAACTTCCCCGCCAGAAGCAGATTTTGTCACCACTTCGACTGGTTCTTTCGACATAAATATAGCCTCTGCGCTTGCTGCAACAAACTTGCAATTAGAAATGGAATTGATACTAGCATTCTCCTGAGCTTCTTCCACAGCCTTTGCGTTCAACTCAATCCCAACGCAAACTTCAAACTCCTTGGATGCACTCAGGCAGAAGAGACCACTTCCGCAATAACAATCTATCAAATGGGTCATTTTCTCCCCTGCCGCACTCGGCTGAATGGCGGCCTCGACAACACGGTCAACCATTACTGGTAGCATAAATGGATTGTTCTGGAAAAAGTTACCAGCGAGAAATCGGAAAGTGAGATCTTTAACTTTCGTCTTGACGTAGACATTGTGATCTGTTTCGACGACTTGCTCTTCTGTGACGAGGTCTCCTTTTTCGTAAGTCATCGCGTCTCTCAATAGCAAAGTCGCTCCCTTCTTTGATTTCTTTAGCCTCCCTTCCAATGCTTCTTTGAATTTATCTTCCCTATACTCGGTGAGCTTTTCGTTAATAGCTTCTGTTGCGATGTGGCAATATTTAACATCGAGTAGGCTCCTATTCGTCTTCTTTTTAAACCCAATAGCACGAATTTCCACGTCTCCGACATCGACTTTTTTTGGTTTGTCATAATGAGGAGTGATCTTGCTCCTATAGTTGTAAACTTCGTCTGTTCCTACTGTAGGATTTGCTTTAGGAAATGTGTCTGGGTCGAGCTTTCCAATTTTCTCAAGTAACTCTTGCACTTGAGAAGTCTTCCATTCTCTCTGGAGACCGATGTCAATATGCTGATACTGACAACCTCCACATTCATCAGCAAGTGGGCAGACAGGTTTTACTCTGTTTGGACTTTCTTCGACAATCTCCAACAAATCTGCTTCAGAGAAGCTTCCAAAGTTTCGATATACTTTGCATCTCACAACTTCTCCAGGAATTGTATTGGGAACCATTACTACCCATCCTTTATTATCTTTGTCGTATGCCTCTCTCTGCTCATCATCGGCTGGAACGGCAGATTCTGGGATTATTGCTCTGCACACTCCTATGCCCCTGTTCGTCAATGCATCAACTGTAAGAGTCAACTCTTCGTGATATTGAAACGGAAAAGGTTTGAACTTCCTAGGAACTTTAATTTCAGGTGACTCCTCGACCCTATCATCAGCACCACCATCAGCATTTGCTGTAGACATTAAAGCTGACAATCTTGGTTTCGTCGTGACTTGCTGTGAAAGCTGACCATTTGCACGTCTCCAAAGTATACTAGAAGGTACCACTGTCTTTTTCCCACAAGATAGAAAGGCATGTGCAAACCTTCCTGAAGATAATAATGTGAACATCACAAGTACACGTTTGGATGAGGTGATGGCCATAATCAGTTCTGAAATAGTTGATATGCACGGCCCACGGATGATGTGGTTGCTTTATTTGGCGAAACGAAGGTTGCGATCGCTGGACGGTGGAAGGGCACTCGTCCGTCACATGTTGTCCATTATTTCTCTTCTTCTTCGTTCGTTGTCACAACATCTCATCAATGTCCAGTTTCAAATTCGATGGTTCTGGCATGCCTCCTAAAAAGAGCCACAACTTACGGATGGTATTAATAGGCCTTTTCTTGCGGGGAAAGCCCAAACCCACGGACAAAACTTTTTGGAAAAAAAGAACATATTGATTTTAATTGGCATGATGGGTGGGATGATGCAATCATGTGGAATGTGGATGGACGGATTATCGGTATCGGAAAAACAGGAATAACATGTAACTTACAACTCAATCCAACGGCCAGTAATCCTCATAAAAAGAAAATTTGCAGATAATAAACAAACAATGTACAGTCCAACGATTATATTCTCCTTAGCCGCTTTCGTCGGAAACTTCGGTGTAGCCCTGACAGGGTTCGGGATGGCCATCTTCTTCCTCTTTGTTTATGTAAGAAAGCAATGTCGTACCGTTGTTGCTTGTTGCTGTCACCAAGTCAACTGTCAAGTAGTGTCGACCGTATTACTAACCAATCCCTCTTTTATTTTTCCCGCAGACAATTGGAGACTTGTCAGGTGGAATGACATGTGATAGGTGCGGAATTAAGGATGCAGTATTTTACCAGAGTCTTGCTTTGTCGAGTGGTTTGCCCTTCATGTTGTACCAAGCTAGGGCAGTTATCAAAAAAAACGCCAACAAGACGTTTTTGCTAGTGTTTTGTCCAGCAACAGCCGCTGGTACTCCTATTGGAAAGTTTCTTCAGGGCCACCTTCCCGGCGAGATTGTAAAGACCGTCTGTGGTATTTTAATTTGCCTCGCATGTGCAAATGCTTTGTTGAACCTCATCCCTGAAACTCAGTGCTACAAAAAATATGTTTCGAAAGAAGCAGTGAATGAAGACGACAAGGAAGAAAATGTTGTTGATGCTGACGTGGAAGATAGAAAAGAAAATTTTGAAGACGATATTGGCAAGGAGGAGGCAGAGCCAAAGAAAGATGATGAACTTGATACGGCATCGATCGAGGGCTGGTCCTTCAAAATCTGGGGTTTTATTGCCGGCTTCTTCTCTGGTTTCCTCGGCGGTCTTGCTGGTATCAGGGGACCTCCTTTGATGGTTTTCTTCCTATGGTTCACATTTCCCAAGCACTTTGTTCGTGCGAATTCAATGTTGGTCTTGGTTGTGAATATTTCCATTCGTCTGGTGTACTACGTTGTGGAGGATCTATCTGGACAAAGAGATATACCTTGGTTTGAGCCGGAGTTGTGGTACATCTACGTCTGTGTTGTTGTATTTGGAATTCTTGGCGTCCCGGTTGGAGACTGGGTTGCTCAACGTATCAATCAAAAACAGTTCAAGCTTGTGATCGCGTTCATGCTCTTTCTTAGTGGAGTCAGTAATTTGGGCAAGGGGATCAGCGAGATTGTTCAGAGGTAGGGGAGACTAATTTATGTATGGGGTTATTGAATGTAAAACTGTAAAGGAACAATTTATTTGTTTGAATGGTACCCATGGTATGAACTGTGTCTCGCTACACTTGGCAGGTTCCTGGAACAACGCAGCATTTGCACCAGTTTGCAAATGACATTTCTTCAAGGAAAGATTCGTTCGCAGTTGAGTCTTCTTTTTCTTCCACGCGAATTTTGGTGTCCTTAGTTTTCTCAATGTATTCGTTTACTAGTGTCTCGAGTATGTTCAAAGGCACAGGTCCACATTGCAAACAAACGTCATAAAAATCTCGTGGATCAAACGCTTGTTGTAGCGTAGTCTCGGCATGTTTTCTTAGTCTGTGGAATGTTCGTTCACCAACTTTGTAAGCAGTTGCTTGTCCTGGCCATGTGATGTAACGAGTAACTTCTGTTCGTGCGTCATGTTCGCCCATTGCTGTATTGTCCAACATGAATTGGACAGCACACTCTGCTGTCCACCCAAGTGCGTGCATTCCGGTATCCACCACTAACCGACAGCTACGGAGAGCTTCCATACTAAGCTGGCCCATCTTATCAGAGGCATCTTTGTACAGTCCGAGTTCTTCTCCAAGCTGTTCTGAATGCAATCCCCAACCTTCGATATACCCAGTGTAAAATGGGAACCTACAAGGAGCTTCGAAATACCTTCTATCTTCGCAATACCTCCTGAAATTTGGCAATGCACTGTTTTCTCCCTGGATTGCAGCTTGTGTATGATGGCCTGGAATAGCTTCATGCAATGCAAGACTCTCACACTCATACAAACGTCGAGTTGACAACTCTGATGTATTCACATAAAAGACGCCTGGACGATCGTCCCCTCCCGCGAGATAATAAGCTCCTGGTGCCATCGCTGCGTGAGCAGCTGGGGTTTCTACAATTTGGAACGGAGTTCGAGGTAACGTATGCACATGAAAAATCCGAAGCAATGCCGGTGCAATACGACCTGCCAAATCACGATAATGCGCGCAAAGAGCTTCTCCAGACTTAGGAGTAAACTTTTCATCTGTGCGTAAGTACTCCCTGTACGCGTCAAGTCTTCCTTCGTAACCTGCCTCGGCAGCAATCTTTTCCATGCAATCTTTGATTCTTTGTACCTCATCCAAACCAAGTTTGTGAATCTCTTCTGGTGTCATGGTTGTAGTTGTATGGAAATCAAGACAATCTTGATAGTATTGTGCTCCGTTGGGATAGCCGTTTGTAGCACTGATTTCTGTACGCAAAATGGGGATGAATTCAGAATCAAGAAAGTTTCCCAAAGCTGAAAATGCTGAACACACTTCGGTGGAGATGAAACTCAAACATTCTGTCTTCCAATCCTCGTCGCCACAATCACTCTGAAGAACTTTATCCGAAAAAGAGCTACACTGACCTTCCACCATCTTTCTAATTTGTGGCACGACTCCGTCAAAGCTCACTTGTGGTGCAGTTCTTCCCTCGGAAAGGCCCTGCTTCAAGAGATTGATGACTTCTCCAAGCTGAACAGGAATCCCGTGCAGGAATTCTTTGTAGAATGTCCTCTGCTCTTTGGAGCCAAGAGGAAGGTATTTGGCGTACAATGGCAGATCGGTTTGAGGCCCCTCGAGGCGATTGATGCACATAAGATATGCCTTGTGTACGGAGGTGTATCTGACGTAATCTGTCAATTGTGAGACGTAGAGATGGTAGCTTAGCCTATCTTCAGCGGTGAAAGTATCGACTTGGTCTGCAGAGATGCCGTCCTGGATACGTTTCAGAGCCCCTTCCACCCATGCAAGGCGGGCCTGAAAGGAAGAAAGGGATCTTGGATCAATAGCATGACTGGATCTACGAGCTTTGAGAAGGCCAATGGATGCTGCTAGCTCTGGATCAGTATCAATTCTCCACTGAAAAGTGTTTTTCATTTCATCTAGTAGATATGCTTTGGAGTCTTTCATGATGGTCGTGTAGCCACTGATGCTGATATCAAATAGGTCTTCGGACTTCGTAATGAGTAATGATTATTTCTCGAGGTGTGGAGTATCATAGTGTGCGAGTTGCGATGTCGGGTAAAACATCACGGTTCTAATTGATGTCGGTATTGTCTGTATTT
>Ga0115005_10002405_pt1 | contig 14899 bp, 13 predicted proteins | sample ArcOceMetagenome_FD_87163 | JGI IMG/M metagenome (GOLD analysis project Ga0115005, IMG submission 87163) | Marine eukaryotic phytoplankton communities from Arctic Ocean - Arctic Ocean - Greenland ARC118M Metagenome | ecosystem: Environmental > Aquatic > Marine > Oceanic | place: Arctic Ocean... | reverse complement strand
CGGTAGCACCAAACAGATGCCGGATGTGGCGTCCAACTCCATGGTGGATCATATCCACACGACCCTGGATTGGGTGGGCATGAGTGAGATCCACTTGCCAGCCCGCGTCAGCGATACCCTGGCTGGCGAGCGCCCGGTGAGCACCTCTATCCAGGCCTATGTGAACCTGGCCAATGCGGATGCCAAGGGCATTCACATGTCGCGCCTGTTCCTGATGCTGGAAGAAACCTTTGGCGACCATTCGGTCAGCGCCGGTTCCATCGAGCAACTGCTGCGTAACTTCCTGCAGACCCATGAGGGCCTCAGCACCCGCGGTTTCGTGCAGCTGGACTTCGAATATTCCATGCGCCGCGCGGCCTTGAAGAGCAGCTATTCCGGCTGGAAGAGCTACCCGGTCAGCATCAAGGGCACCCTGTGCGAAGAGGGCATGCGCATCGAGTTGTCGGTGGAAGTGCCGTACTCGTCCACTTGCCCCTGCTCGGCGGCCTTGTCCCGCCAGCTGATTCAGGAACAGTTCCGCAAGGACTTCGCCGAAGGCAAAGTGGATGCGGACGCGGTGTTTGAATGGTTGGGTACGGAAGAAGGGGTGCTGGCCACCCCGCACAGCCAGCGCTCCATCGCCCAGGTGCGTGTGTTGCTGGATCACACCGAAGGGGATGCCTTCCCGATCACCGCCTTGATTGATTCCATCGAAGGCGCGCTGAAAACCCCGGTGCAGACGGCCGTGAAGCGGGTAGACGAGCAGGAATTTGCGTTGCTCAATGGCCAGAACCTGATGTTCTGTGAAGACGCCGCCCGCCGGTTGAAGACCGCGCTGAACCCGCAGTCCTGCTACAAGGATTTCTGGTTGCGAGTGAACCACCTGGAAAGCCTTCACGCTCACAATGCGGTCGCGATTGTGACCAAGGAAGTGGATGGTGGGTACCTGCCGATTCCTTGATTGAGAGACGCTGCACGCAACATGCTTCATGCAGCACGGAAAGAAGGATTTCGCGCAACGGTCATCGTTATCGCGAATGAATCAAAAAAGCCCTCTTCCCCTTGTCGGGAAGGGGGCTTTTTTGTGGTTGCAGGTATTGGTCTGGCGCCCAGTGCCCGGAGCCTGATGCAATAGACAACCCTGCTTGCGTTCTTCGCTGCGCGGCCCGACATTGCACGTAAGTCCAAGTGAAATGCGAACCCGGCACGTGTATACCTTTTCTTTATCCGTTAAATTGCTTATTTAAGAACTGCTCAGAGTGCGTGCGGGAATACACTAACTCACTGAAAAATAATAAAAAGACGCCAGGAAGCGATTGCTATGCCCAGCTCGGAGACGCCCCGGCCCCTGAGTGGCCGGTTTTATCGTGCAGACCTTGTCACCCTTCTGAATCAGTCAGATCGGGTGCCCCTGACTCTGTTGCTGGCCCCCGCCGGTGCCGGCAAGTCCACCTTGCTGAACCAGTGGCAGGCCCAGCCCGGAGATCGCCATGTGGTGCAGATGGGGTTGCAGCGCGCCGATGATGACCCGGTGCGCTTTCTGCGTCGCTTCGCCGAGAAAACCCGGGCCGCGGTGCCGGCGTTTGATACCTCCTGGTTTATGCCCTTCGATGTGGCCGAGCTGCCACCATCCTCTATAGCCGATTCACTGTATGACGCCCTGCAGCAAGTGACGTTGCCGCTGTTTATCGTGTTCGACGATTTTCAGCATATCCAGAGCGAAGAAACACTCAGCGTGATCGCTACCTTGCTGGCGGACCCGCCGGAGAATGTGCACCTGATCATTGCCAGCCGCACCCAGCCACTGTTTGACGTTAGCCGGCTGCGGCTGGACGACCAGGTGCTGGAGATCAGCGCCGTCGACCTGAAGGTGCGGCGCAGTGATGTGAGCGAACTGAATCAACGGCTGGGCGGCGAGGCCCTGGAAGAGCAGGCCCTGGATCACCTGATGGCGATTACCGAAGGCTGGGTGGCCGGGGTGAAAATTGCCCTGCTGGCGGGGATTCGGTCGGGGATGCAAACCCTGCAGGACTTTAACGCCAGCCAGCCGGAAATCATGGATTATTTTGGGCATGCGGTGCTCAAGGGGTTGCCGGATTCTGCGCGCACCTTGTTCATGCAAAGTGCCCTGCTGGACACCGTCAACGCCGAGCTTGGCGATGAAATTCTGCAAACCCGCCAGTCCGCACGATTGATTGATGAGCTCACCAGCCGGGAGCTTTTTCTGGTGCCGGTGCCTGGCAAGCCGGCCAGCTATCGCTATCACGCCTTGCTGCGGGATTTTCTGCAGGCACGGCTGAAAATCGAGATGCCCGACTGCATTGTGCCGATTCACCGGCGGGCGACCCGTTACTTCATCAGGACCGGCAATTTCGAACAGGCTGTCTGGCATGCCTGGCGCACCGGTGATGCCGCGCTGTTCGGTAACTGCCTGGAAAAAAGTTTCGAGTTCTGGCTGCAGGAAGGGTATTCCAGCCACATTCTTGAGTGGGCAGAAACCCTGGACGATGAAACCATACTGGGCCGCCTTGAACTGGCCGCTCCCCTGATCAGCACGCTGACCCTGTCACGGCGATTCTTCCGCGCCCGCTATTATCTCGACGCTCTCAAAGAGCAGGACTTTTCCGGCAGGGAGGATCGATACCATCACAGTCAGACGGTGGATTTTCTGGAACTGCATTTGCAGTTATTCCAGCACGATACCGACTTCATGGAAGGGGCCAACCTGTCGTTGCTGATGGAAAGCAGCGGCCACCGGGATATCCGTGCGTTCGCGCTGGCCATGGTGGCTTATTACCATCTGCAGCATGGCCGCCTGGAATCCGCGCTGGCCTTCTCCTCCCAGGCGCGAGATGTGTTGCTACGCCTGGGGCAGCGCTTTACTGCCGGTTATGCGGGTTTGATTACGGCCCTGGCCAATCAGCAGCTGGGGCATATTGGTGAGGCGGTGGCCTTTATTGTCGAAAACTTCAATAACACCCCCAGGGATTGCCCCACCTGGTCGCTGTGGGCCACGGGTATGGTGGTGGTGTTATACGACCAGAATCGCCTGGAAGAAGCGCAACAGGTCTGTGAGGACCTGCTGCCCATGGTCTCCTCTGCTTCTGCCACGGAAGTGATTTCCACCGTTTATCTCACCTTGTCACGGCTGCAGCATTTGCAGGGAAAGCAGAAAAGCGCCGAGCGGATGCTGGAAAAACTGCTGGGCATTTTACAGCTGGGCAATTACGAACGCTTTGTCAGCATGGCGGTGCTGGAGATGACGCGCCAGGCGTTGCTCACCGGCAACTGGCAGCGCCTGGATGTGGTGGTGGACCGTTTCGAGTTGGCAGAGTGGGTGCAGGAGAACCTTGAGGGTGAGGCGGCCATGTACAGCCAGAGCTGGGAGCGGCGCGGGCTGGCGGCGGTGTACTGGTTAATGGCCCACGGCCGCAATGCGGAGGCAGAAACACTGCTGCGCCGGTTGCTGGCGGTGGTGAAAGGGGCGGGCATCAAGACCCGGGCTTCCATCATCGAGGCCAACCTGCTGGTGCTTACCTCAAAAGCCGCCACGGCCACCGAACAAAGCCGCAAGGTGGATGCGCTGATCACCCGCTATGGTCTGCTCAATATCAATCGCTCCGTGTTCGATGAGGCGCCGGGCCTGGCGGGGTTGATGAATCGGCTGTGGTCAGCCGGGCAGCTGGTGCTACCGGACTTTTATACCGGGCTGTTTCCGGCGGTATTCAGCACCGCCCCGGCCAGTGAGCCGCTGGAAGTGGACCCGGGGTCGGTGCTTACGCCCAAGGAAAGCGAAATTTTCGAGCTGCTGCAGAGCGGTATGACCAATGCCCAGATCAGTGAATCCACCGGGGTATCCGTCACCACCACCAAGTGGCACCTGAAAAACATCTACAGCAAGCTGGGTGTCTCCAACCGTACCGAAGCCGTGCTGCGCGCCACGCCTAGATGAGTTGAAAGTTCAAAGTTTAAAGTTGAAAAGGAAAGCTGAAATCCGTGCTTGTCTCTGCAGCGCTCCTGCGAAACCCGGCTTCTGGGCGCGGGCTCGATCCAGCAAATCGTCCCCCGCCGCCTCTCGCGCTTTTAAACTTTAAACTTTGAACTTTCAACTGCTCCCCAAACCTTGAACCCGTTCGCGCTTTTTCGTTTTCCCCCTCCACCCCCTCCCGGGGGAGGGGGTGGAGGGGGTGACCCCATTGCTAGAGTGCCGTCGTTGTCATCAGACATACCCCGAGAATAAAAACGACGGAGGTTTATCATGGCTATGTCCCCCTGGGTTACCTGGCCAGCCCTGACCAAGTTCGGTTCACTTGGCGTAATGGGCGCCCTGCTGGTTCTTGCCGGTCAACGGGAAGATCTGCTCGAAAACAATATGTTCGACATGGAAAGCTGGGGTGAAAAAAACGCCAGCATCGTCTGCGATGAGCGCAGCCATGTGGCTCGTACCGAAGACGGTACCTGTAATATCCTGGAAAACCCGGCGGAAGGCTCCGCCAATGTGAACTTCGGCCGTAACGTGGATCCGGCCTCGTCCTTTGCGGAATCAGAAAGCGGCAATCTGCTGACCCCGAACCCGCGGGAAGTCAGTAACCTGATCATGTCCCGGGGCGGCGATTTCAAACCCGCCACCACCCTGAACTTCATCGCCACCTCCTGGATCCAGTTCATGGTCCATGACTGGTTCGATCATGGCCCGCGTACCGACGCCAACCCGATCGAATTTCCGCTGCCGGCTGGCGACGTGCTGGGCTCCGGCACCATGTCCGTGCAGCGTACCCGCCCGGACCCGAACGTCAGCGGCGATGAATCCCTGGTGACCTACGAAAACATCAACACCCACTGGTGGGATGGCTCGCAGCTATACGGCAGCGACAAGGAAACCAACGACGAAGTGCGTTCCTTTGTGGACGGTAAGCTGAAAGTCGACAGCAATGGCCGCCTGCCTACGGAATTCCTCAGCGGCAAACCGATTACCGGTTTCAATGAAAACTGGTGGGTGGGGCTGAGCATGCTGCATCACCTGTTCACCCAGGAGCATAACGCCATTGCCGACATGCTCAAGGCGAACAACCCCGGTGCTTCCGATCAGTGGCTCTACGACCATGCCCGGCTGATCAACGCTGCCTTGATGGCCAAAATCCACACCGTGGAATGGACCCCGGCGATTCTTGCCAACCCGGTGCTCGAGCGTGCCATGTACGCCAACTGGTGGGGCCTGGGCGGTGACCGTGACAAGCGTGACAAGTATCAAGGCGACCTGGACGAGCTGAACAATAACCTGGCGGAACTGGGCGGCATCTTCAACCTGCTCGGTATCGATAACGATCTGGGGCAGGGCGATACCAGCTCCATCGAACACGCCCTGGCCGGCCTGGTGGGCTCGCGCACCCCGAACAACTACGGCGTGCCCTACACCCTCACCGAAGAATTTGTTTCCGTGTATCGCATGCACCCGTTGCTGCGTGACGAGATCAAGGTCTACGACATCGGCTCCAACGTGGTGGACGAAGAAATTCTGCTGCAGGACACTCGTAACGGTGATGCGGAAGATCTGCTCACCGACGTGGGTCAGGATCGCCTGTGGTACTCCTTCGGTATCACCCATCCGGGTGCGCTGACACTGAACAACTACCCGGACTTCCTGCGCAACCTGTCCATGCCGCTGATCGGCGACATTGATATGGCGGCCATCGACGTGCTGCGTGACCGTGAACGTGGCGTGCCCCGTTACAACGAGTTCCGTCGCCAAATCGGTCTCAAGCCGATTACCAGCTTTGAGCAGTTATCCAGTGATCCGCAGCTGGTGGCTGACCTGAAGGCGCTGTACAACAACGATATCGAAATGATCGATACCCTGGTGGGCCAGCTGGCAGAAGAGACGCGCCCGGAAGGCTTCGGCTTCGGCGAAACGTCTTTCCAGATCTTTATCCTCAATGCGTCACGCCGCCTGATGACCGACCGCTTCTTCACCACCGATTACACCGACGAGGTTTACACCGCTGAAGGGATCGACTGGGTGGAAGATAACACCATGGTCGACATCATTCGTCGCCACTACCCGAACCTGGCGAGCAGCCTGGTGGGCATGGATAACGCCTTCAAACCCTGGGGCCTGAAAATTCCCGAGGACTACCAGTCCTGGTCTGCCCAGGCGAAACAGGACCACCTGTGGGTCAACGGCGCCCTGCGTACCAGCTACGAAGAGGGTGAAGTGCCGGCCATCGAACCCATCGATATTGGTGGCCTGATCGACTCCGTTCTGTGGAAGAAAGTGCAGGATGTCACCGACGTGAGCCCGCCGGGCTACAGCAAGCCGATTCACCCTCGCGGCGCGCTGGCCAAGGTGCAGTTCGTGCCGACGGCAGGCCATGGCTACACCGGCCTGTTCCAGGGGGCAGATCACGGCCTGCTGAGATTGTCTGTCACCGGCGACCCATCAGACCGTGGCTTTGCACCGGGGCTGGCGCTGAAATTGATGGTGGACGGCAAGCGTTCTGAAAACGTGTCCGCGCTCTATACCCTTAGCGGGCAGGGCGATAACCACAATATCTTTGCCAACGAACTCTCCAACTATGTCCAGCCGGAAGTAAACGAAACCCTCGGCACAACGACGCTGTTCTCGCTGGTGTCCAGAAAGCCGACGCTGGTAGTCATGAGTGACATGGCCAAGGTGAACCAGGATGGTTCGTCGGTGAGCAATGCCAACACCCCGTCTCAGGTTTACTTCGTGCCGAACGGTGATCTGAAGAATTCCATCAGCACCGCGCCCCACGACTTCCGTGATGACCTGACCGCCCTGAACCCCGGCACCAAGGTGTATGACGTTTACGCGACCTCCAAGTCCATCAAAACGTCCATCTGGCCCTGGGTCACCGCACGCTACGCCCGTGAGCGCCGCAACAGCGCCACCAAAGTCGGTGAGCTGGTCATGGCATCCCCGTTCACCCTGTCCCAGTTCGGTGACACCGGCATCTTCTTCAAGCACCAACGGTACGAAGATCGCTAAGGGAGAGCGATAACCGGAGCTACACTCCTCAAGCCCGGGCGACGCAAGTCCCCGGGCTTTGTTGTGTCTGCGCGGGCGGCCCCTGGTCCGTGCTCACCGGACGAGGGTGTCTTGCTTGTAGGATATGGCTTACAGAAAAAGCTAAACAGTTGATATAAAGTGATTTTCAGGGAAAGGGGAATGCTAGGAAATACGGGAAATAGGCCGCTCATTCGAGTTTTGTCGGCTGCGAACGGTTCTCAAGTTCTCTCCAGGTTATTGTCTGTGCTGGTTTTTTTAGCTAAGAAAGACGCTGACCGATACAGAATTATGTCGAAAAAAGATATGTCGAATCGTTCGACTGAATACGCTGTTAAAAGTCATTCAAAGTGAGAGAGAAATGGAGTTTTGGGGCTACACAGAAGATCTGCAGAAAGCTGAAAATCCGGCACCGGCCAGGCTCCCAGAAGTCACGATCTCAGCATCACCTTCTGAGTTGAGGGCAATCGCTCACTTCTTGAAAGAGGCAGCAGACAGCATCGAGGTCCATGGCGACGGGTTTGAGCACGAACATTTTCCTCGCAACAAAGCAGCAGACCCAGAACTTGTTGTGTTCAACCCAGAGGCTTTGCTCTGAAATTTTAACAAGGGCCTGCATGCCGACCTTCGGCGGCTGAGGCAGGCGTTAACTCTACTAGGGTTCTATCTTGGATTACGATCAGAAAGAGTTTCTCGAATTATTGCACCCCTTCAAGTCTGACGAGACAATGAAGGCGCGGCGGAACGTCAGTACTATTGCATTCTTGGTTCTTGCTCTCTGGATGCTTGATATAAGTATCAAAGATGTGAGCGTTTTTGGGGTGACGCTCAAACAATCTTCCGAGCTAGGAATTCTTGCGATCGCTATCGTTCTTTTGGTTTATTGGCTCGGTATGTTTTTGTTGGCTTGGCTCCAAGATAAAGAAATTCAGAAAGAGCGCTCCTATATTCTTGAAGATCATATATCTACTATTGTTTCTCGGTTTGAGAAAATGGATGCAGACAAAAAGAAGAGAGAGGAAAACGGTCAAACCTTTATGAGCTCTTCATACGGTCAGCTAAAAGCTTCGTATGAGCTTTATAAGGCCCAGGAGGGAAGAACAAAAAAAGCCGGAACTCTGGTGTCTTTGGTGAGAAATTTAGAGATCTTTGTGCCAATGATATTGGCTATTTGTGCGTTATTGGTTCTCATTTCTGGCGTTGTTCATGCTGCATCGCAGAGTTAACAATCACAGGCACGGCGACGGCTACTACATTCCGGCTTCGCCTACATTTCGCAGCCGCGCGTGCTGTTGGCGTTAAGTGCTCATGAGATACGAATCAGGTGAGAAGGTTAATCTAGGTGATATGGTCAGATTTGATTCTGGTCCAGACCAACACGCCTCAGCTAAGGTGGTTATGATTGGTGAAGATTACTCCCGCCTTGATATTGATCCCGATTTTCTTGATTGGGTTGTTTCAGAAAAACCATTGAAAGGCTCTGAGGTGGTTGTTGAAACCACGAACAATCCTGGCAGCTATATGTTCACTACTCTTTGTTGTGTGGAGTTTATTAAAAGGTCGGGTGCCTGATGAGCAGGCACTTAACAAGAGCCTGCAAGCCGACCTTCGGCGGCTGAGGCGGGCGTTAGAAGCTCCCAGTAAGTAGGAGATGCTCATTGAAATCATTATTCAATTGGATAATTAAGAACGCATGGAACCTTTTCGGCGTGATAGGTGTGGCTGGTACGTTCTATTTCTCTCTGGTACATGTGCCTGACTATGTTAAGGATGTTGCGACTGGCAAGGCAAATGTTGTTCATGAAAGTCTTATGGATGATGTGCAGGAGCTTCTATTCTATGAAAAATCTGTAACGATTGAGGATATTGAGTCCTTTATAAGAGGCAAAGAACTCAAGCAAGGAGTTTCTTATCCGTATAATCCTGATGAGATTTTGGTGCAAGTTCAGGAGCGATTTATGGGGAATAAATTTATACCTTTAGAGAAGAGAGAATCCCTTCTAGCTTCAATAAGGACTGTTAGGGAAGGCTACTCGCCTCCTGCGGTGTCAGCAGAAAAATCTTTTGATTGGTCCTCAATCTTGTCTTGGGTTTTTTCAGGTTTAGGCGTTTTTATTGCAGCAATTGGTGCGGCAAGCATAACTAGAAAGCTCAAGAATGACAGAGAAACCGAAGTCGATATGGTCGCTGGCGATGTGGTTATCAATCAGTACCACTCGAGCATGACTGCTGCTGCTTATGAGTTCGAGAAAATGGTGGGAGAAGTTTTGGCAGAAATTGGAGCTTTAAAACCTATGCCTGAAGGCCCTTACGATCATGGCTATGATTTCCTGGCTGCTGATAAAGAAAGAGAATATATAGTAGAGGTGAAGCGCTACAGTCGATTGCTAGGTTTGGGCACGGCGAGAGAATTTATGCATAAAGTAAATCAATCTGGCAAGAGCGGAATTTTAGTTGTTAGCTCTGGAGTTACAAAAAGAACGCAGCAGCTGATCGATGAGCACAATAAGATATCTGAAAATCAAAAGGTGTACCTTATAGTTGCTGACTCCAAAAGTCAGGTGAAATCTAAGCTTTCGGATGTGCTGTCAGGTAAAGCTTCTAACAAGTCAAAGCACTCGGACACAACAAGTTGCGCCGGTGTTTGAGGCGTTATGCAGGAAAAGAAATTGAGTCTATCGATCTCATATATCGTTGAAGATGCGGGGTGGGCCGAAATCATCATTTCTGATGGCGATGAGAAGATAGTGCATGACGTATCTTATTTGCATGACAGTCTTCGCGATCTGGCAGAGCTTGCTATAGATATGAGATCTGGAGCCAGCACCGCGAAAGCGATTTTCATGGATGAGCCCGGAGAATTGCAGTTAATCGTTAGTAAAGGCCAAAACCAAATAGACTTTGAAGCGCGCTGGTTTAAAGATTGGGAAAGCTGGGGGTTCGTCTCTTCTTCCAATTATGAGGTCTTGCTTAAAGTCCAGACTACGGTGGAGCGCGTCATTAGCCAAGTAACCAAAGTTCTCACGGAAATCCATGAGAGCATCGGGCCACAAAAATACAAAGAAATGTGGGTTGAGCACGAGTTTCCCATGGAGCAATACCGGAAGCTCAGCAATGCATAACCAGGGGCTGCAGCGGACCGCTTTTCCGGCGCGGTGCGCCTCCAAATCGGCCGCTGAGCGCGGGCGTTAAGCATAGGGGCGCCATGGATACTTATTTAACTCTAGGTGCAATTGTGATCGAGTTTGGTTTGCCCGCCGCTCTCATCTATGTTGGAGCAAAGAAACCAAATGCGAGAAAAATAGTTGCTCCTGTGGTCGGCGCTCTTACGCCATTGTTGCTTTTTTATATTGTTGGTGGCGTAAGTCACGTTCTGCGCCAGGAAGAAGAGCTCTCAATGTTTATGGCTGTTTTTGTAATGTCTTTTTTACCCTATTGTGTATTGGCTGTGGCAGGGGCTGCGCTAGGGGGCTTCCTGCCGAAAAATTTGGGGCTTAAATGGCGGTATGTGGTCGCATTCTTTTTGGGGCCTGCTGTGGGGCTTGGGTTGGTTGCGGTATCGTAGTTTTTTTGCTTAACAAGTGGCGGCAGCAGGATCAAATTTCCGCTCGTTCCCCGCTTCAATTTGCCCGCTGCGCCGGGCGTTATACGTGAAAGTGAGAAACGCGATTCTTGATGAGATGGAATACCAGGCGTTGGCCAGGAAGGCTTCGAAATTGGCGCGTTCCCTATTGGAGGGTGACCTAGATTACTTGGATAACGTCTTGGAGATGGCCGGAGTAGGCCAAGGATTAGTTGGGGAGTTATGGAATACGGATTTCCATGTCTTCGGTGAAATTGCCTCCGATACGGATCACCTTCCGATGAAGGATGTTCGAGCCCATTGTTCCGCCACTATGTTGGAGAGATTAGACAGAGAATTGAGAGGGATTATCGTGGCATATAAAGATGAGGTTAGGATTGCTTGTAATAGTGTCCTGGCCAAGTATCAGTACGTATAACAAGAAACTGCAGCGGATCAAATTTCGTTGCACTCAATTAGTCCGCTGAGTTTGGCGTTAAATAGGGGATGTATTGGTGGATTTTATTCCAATTACTGGAAAAGAGCACTTTGAAGATATGAGAAATAATTCCATATCGAACTTTTCCAGAGCGAATGCTGCGCGAAGATATGCTGAAATGGTTCTAAGTGAGTTTATTGCCAAGGATCTTAGGGGGGAGATTGGAGAAAAAAAATATAATAAGCTCAAGTATTCCGAAGTATTATCAAAGATAAGAGGTGCTATAACGCCTGAATTGAAATCTGCACTTGAAAAAATCAAGGTGATAGGTGACAAGGGGTCTCACTATTCTCGACATGAAAAGCCAACAAAACGAGAAGTAGATTCAGCGATTAAAATAGCTTCTGAAGACCTAATACCACTAACTCTTCATAATTACTTTAGTAAAAACGGGTTTTTCTCCATTGAATATGGCCCAAAGATATTTAGCACCCTGCCTCCCTCTATAAGGGAAAGTGTACTCCGGAGGCTGATTGATTTTCGCTCAAAAAAACTTATCGCTGAAAGTAATCTTGATAAAAACCTATTGCATCGATATGTGATGGCATGCCATAAAAGCGGCAATAGAGAAAAAATCAGAAGAAGGTTGAGGGAATTAAAGTCTAAAAGCAGAATTGATGGTGACATGTATAGGGCCTTAGAAAGAACCATATCAAATTTTGACGAGAACTCGCACAAGCTGCCAATACCCAAAACAATGGAAGACAGCAATAGAAATTTCAATGCTGTCTTGTCGAGCCTTGATTATTATCATCTTAAGAATAATAACGAGTTAATTTCTATCATAAAAACATTTCTTCATGGTTACTCTGCTAGCGAAATGGGCAATCTTCAAGAGAATGTTTTGTTGTATAACGAATATATTGAGTTTGAAAAAATTTAACAATGCGTTGCACCAGACAAGCTAGTGAACTCGGCGTTATATTTCTCTAGGGATTAATGATGAGCATTGATGTTTATATTTGGGCTGCGGCTTGTGCCGTTTCTTTGCCTTCAGAATTGCCCGATGGGGAGCTATGGAAGCAGCACTCTAGCCCGTGGGTAGTTGAAAACCCTGATAAGCCTTGGTGGCAGCTTGATGAGAAGGATTGGAATATTTCGGTTTCAACTTTGCCTGCACAGGAAGCTCCGGCTGAGGTTCAATCAAAGATTGGTCATAACATTCAAGGGTATTCGGTAATACTGGAGGGTGGCTCACAGTCTTCATCCGCAGGAATGTTCTTTGAGAAGGTTGTTTCCACAATTGTTGATGGCTGTGAAGAAGCAGCCATAGAAAGTCCTATGGGTATTTCCTGGAACAAAAAATAGTGCCGGGAGACTGCATATAACAAGTGGCGGCAGGCAGACCAAATCTCCGTTCCTCCGTCACTCCAATTTGCCTGCTGCGCCAGGCGTTATGCGGAGTAGATGGTCATGAGCAAGAAGGTCTTAACGGTTGGGGGTGTGGGCCAAGTAAAAGGTCGAATCAAAGGCATGGGTCCTGTTGTTCTCTCTATCCGTAATGATCTTGATGAAAAGATGAAGGATGCAGACTGGTTAGCAAGTGCTCCATTTGAAAGTATTAGCGGAGAACAAGGGTCAGGTCTTGCCCCGTGCTTCAGGAAACAAAATGCAAGAGGGTATTTGATCCTCGTGTTCCGATTCAATTCAAGGAGATGAAGCTCGTGAAAAAAACACTACGGAAAAGTTTTTGGGGCGCGATGATATTACTCACGTTGTCTGGATCCGCGCTCACCCATGCTGCGGGCCTTACTCCTGCCGAAACGAAGGCCATCGCTGAGGAGGGATATATCTTCGGCCTGCCCTTGGTGATGAACTACGCGATCATGAACGAGTATGCCGTCGACAAGAATTCGAATCAGTTCAAGGCACCGTTCAACCAGATCAAGAACGAGTCGCGCCTCTTTACCTACAAAGACACTACGATCCTCAGCCCGAACAGTGATACGCCTTACTCAGTGTCCTGGCTGGACCTGCGTGCCGAACCTGTTGTTATCACAGTTCCTGATGTTGAAAAGGGCCGTTACTACTCTGCACAACTGATCGACGGAAACCTCTACAACAATGGCTACATCGGCAGCCGTGCCACCGGAAACGAAGCTGGTGCTTATGCCGTTGCAGGCCCCGATTGGCAAGGCGAGACGCCTGAAGGTGTCGGCAAAGTCTTTCATTCGACGACGCCGTTTATGCTCGTTATTTTCCGCACCCAGTTGTTCAATCCCGAGGACATGCCCAAGGTGGAAAAAATTCAGGCCGGATACAAGATCCAGCCGCTATCGGCATTCCAAGGTAGGCCTGCGCCTGCTGCGGCGCCGGAAATCGACTTCCTGCCCGCAACATCGGCCGGAGTCAAAACCCAATTCTGGAGCTATCTGGGCGCCGCGCTTGATTACATTCCGCAATCCGATAAAGACAAGGGTATCCGGGCCAGGCTGGCCATGATGGGTGTCGCCCCCGGGAAAGCCTTTGACATGAACAGTCTTTCGCCAGAGCAACAGCAAGCGATGGTCGAGGGGATGAAAGCCGGGGATGCCAAGATCAACAAGTTCGTGGCCAGTGGTGCCACCGACGTCAATGGCTGGCAGGTCGGATCCTTGTGGGGGGGCAGCGATTTCTACGCTGGCGACTGGCTCAAGCGTGCTGGCGGCGGCAAGGCAGGGATCTACGGTAACAACGCCAACGAGGCGATGTACCTGCTGTCCCGTGTCGATGCCGAGGGCAAGACACTGGATGGCAGTATGCACAACTACACACTCACTTTCTCCGCCGATTCGTTGCCGCCGGTCAAGGCGTTCTGGTCGATCACTATGTACTACAGTGACAGTCAACTGCTGGTCGAGAACCCGATTAACCGTTACTTGGTCAACTCGCCGATGTTGCCGGACATGAAGAAAAATGATGATGGTTCGCTGACCATCTACATCCAGCATGATTCGCCCGGCAAGGATAAAGAGTCTAACTGGCTGCCGGCGCCTGACGGTCCAATCTACCTGGCACTGCGCATGTACTGGCCCACACCGGCAAGTGACGCAATATCTGTGCTGCCACCTGGCAAGGGCACTTGGGGGCCTCCAGGGATCGTCAAAGTTAAGTGACCAGCTAACAACTGGTTGCAGCGGACGGTGATCCTCACTCGTTGTAGTGGGCACCGTCTCCTAATCAAAGACCCTTCCTGGCCTCAGCGACAAACCCCATAATAAAAAAACGCCCACCGGAAGGTGGGCGTTTTTGCTGCAGCGTAATGCTTGAAACGTGCTGCGTGTCCTAATCAGAACCGGCCGTTCAGGCCCAGTCCCAGATTAGTAATTTCGTCACCACTACGATCCACCACCCGCATGTATTCCAGGTTGATGAACAGGGTTTTGGTGATGGTGAAGTCCACACCCAGGCCCAAAGACAGGTCTTTATAGTTTTCCCCGTCGGAGCCGCCGAACGCATTTTTCTCGGTGGTTTCCATGTAGGTGGCACCGATCAGGCCGTAGGGGCGCACGGGCATGGTGTTGGGGAACTGGCCGCGGAAGTAGGCGCCGTAGTAACGGTCGATTTCCACGTCTACGTTGTTGCTCAATTCATCTTCACCGACGCCCAGACCCAGGCGTACTTCGCCACCGAGGGTCTCGTCGCGGTTGATCCAGCTACCGAACTTGAATTGCAGGGCTTCGGGTTTGGCGCTGGCGGTGGTGTTATCCGGCTCGATGTCGCTGCTGATGAAATCGATACCGGCAAAACCGCCGGCGTTGGCGAAAAGGGGCATTGCCAAAGCAGCGGCAAACAATACTTTTTTCATGGGTTCTCCCACTGGATGTGAAGTCTCGACGCAATAATAGAGTGATTG